>Ga0334890_1001643_pt1 | contig 28729 bp, 28 predicted proteins | sample GraSluR1_MG_3_FD_207220 | JGI IMG/M metagenome (GOLD analysis project Ga0334890, IMG submission 207220) | Sludge microbial communities from methane-producing bioreactor in Wageningen University, Netherlands - Granular Sludge_31_08-R1 | ecosystem: Engineered > Bioreactor > Anaerobic >... | reverse complement strand
CTTGATAGATTGGATCTGCTTGCATCAAAAATACCTCCAAGTTTTTAGTTTGAAGGTATTATACTATTTTTCCAGATTTAATTGTAGGTACTGATGGTTTGACGCTTACAATTAATCAAAGAAAACTCTAGAGACTTGACATACTCAAACTCATATTCGTATGAACCTACTAATTACTCGAGATATTACTATTACGATGAAAATGGAGATTTAACATATATAAGAAGTTATAAGTATGGTGAGGATGACTATAATTCATATACAATCCCTAGTTTTCTACAATCGAATACTGGCTTATATGATGCAAGAATGATTTATAACTCAAATAATTACTATAATGATATATATGAAATTAATTTAAATCAAAATCCGTCGCTAAGTTTTAACTACACTGACATGGACAGTGGTCATTTATTGACACATATGAGTACTACATTATTGTATTCTAATCTGGATAACACAACTGAAGGATACTATTACAATTACTATGAAGCTACAGATGGATTCTTGTATACCGTTCGATTTAGAGTAGTTATAAAGGTCGGTAATCCCGTTTCAGGATATAATACACCTGAAGAATATGTATCATATAATTATGATTCTCAATGGAAGGATCAGTTAGAAAGCTATACAGTATTGAAAGACGGGACTACTCATACTAGTCAAATTACTTATGATAATCAAGGCAATCCAACTGAAATAACCAATTTCGAGTATAATGAAACAATTTATGAAAAAGCTGAACTTGATTGGGAAGGAAGAACATTGATTAACATTAAAGTTTATAACTCTTCTCTTGCAGTTGTATCAGAAATAGATTATACTTATAATGATCAAGGATTAAGAACTTCAAAAATAATAGATATAGATGGTGATGGAATCCAAGATGAAAAATACGAGTATAAATTATCTGGATCACAGTTGATAGCTGAAGTTAAATTTGATTACGATGATGTATCTCAAGAATGGGATTTAATTTATAAGGTGATTTATTCTTATGATTATAATGGTTCCTTTATTGGTTTATCATATGTTTCTGGAACTGGGACTCCAATAGATTATATTGCAGTGACCAATGTGCAGGGAGATGTTACTCATTTACTAACTGCATATGGTACAGAGGTAGTACATTATCAATATGATGCATATGGAAATATAGTCAGTGTTACAGGGACTTTAGCTAGTACAATAGGAGAGTATAACTCAATTAGATATAAAGGTTATAAGTATGATTCCGAAATTTCCATGTATTATTTAAATAGCCGCTATTATAATCCTGAAATTGCTAGATTTATCAATGCTGATGGAATCATTGGAGAGGCAGGACAAGTTCTGTCATCAAATATGTATGCGTATTGCATGAATAATCCTATTATGAATGTTGATAGTAATGGATACATGGCGACATGGCTAAAATTAGCATTTGTAGCTGTAGCAGTTGTTGCTGTTACAGCAGTAGCAGTAGCTGCTGTAGGAATTAATGTTGTGGTTGTTGCGACAGTTGTCTATGCTGTTGGATCTAATGTAGTCGCTGTCGTAGACAGCAAGAAATATTGTGATAATTCTGATGTTGAAGCAATGGATGCCGAAAGATTTAAGGAAATCCAAGACTCCAAAAAAACAGTAGGTTTATCAAGAGAAGAAAAACTAGCATATATTAGGTACCTTAGAGCTGGAAACGAAGATTTAAGAGAAAACTGGACAGAAGCTGAAATGCTCAGGGAGTTTGAGTATCATGATAAAGTGTATTTTATTTCTAGCAATATATTAGGTATTCCTGATAGCGACACACCATCGTTTAACACAAAGAAAGTTGACTTTGAGACTGAACAAACCTTAAGAACATATCTATTTAGATTTTTTGGTAACATGATACCATAGGGGTGGATTATGAAGAAAATATTAATTTTTGTTATTCTTGTCTTTGTATCATGTTTATATGGTTGTTCAGAACCGAAGTATCATGAAAAAGTAGGTTGGGATGTTAACGATGAGGTATTCTTATCTGAATATTTCACATTCTATACTACTACAATTACTGATTTAGCTACTAGTTATGATATTGATATTGAACAAGAAATTGAATATATTGAAGATTATGGTTTTTGTGTTTCTTATGAGACAGAAGATATGGAGTTCTTTTTTAATTTTATAAATAATTCTATGCTTGATGGTGTATACTGGTCTCAATTCGTTTATTTTCACGATGACATCGAAGATGTATTCGACTTTGAATTATATAGAAATTACTTGAATTTCATTAGTGATGTTAATGCCATTGTTTCTTATGACTATCAAAAAATTGATGATGTTTATTATGAAATATATATGGATAATTTAAATGGCTTAGGGAATACAAGAATATTTTACTATGATAGTATTGTAGGTAATATTGGTTATAATATTGGCTGGAGAGATTATTACTCTAGCAGTGACCCAAGGGCTTATATTCAATTTGATTATAACGCTTTGTTGAAGGTTCAAGATTTTTAAGGTTATTACAAGTAAAGCTTACTTAAAAAAGAAACTATGCATATAATTATTTGAATAAGGAAAATATTGTTATCAATAAGAAGCCATAAGATTTGAACTAGTCCCTGTCAAGTGGACACCATAAAAAAATAAAATATTTAATGGTTAAATGTCAAGGGTAGGGGTTAACTACTCAAAAAAGAATAATAGGTATTGTTTCTAAAAAGGAAATGATACCTATTATTTTAGGAATAAGAGAGTGGAAGATCATTAGAAGTCAAAGCGAAGATTCTGGATTTGAAGTGATCAAAATTACGGAATCCAAAAGAAATACGTTTAATGACTTTGATTTTATTGTTCAAGCCTTCAATGAACCCATTATTGTATCTAGAATCAATGAAAGAATTGCATATTTCAGTAAACCAATTATCGTATGTCTTTGCGACATAGAAATATTCAGGAATGCGAGAGCTCTTCAGCCTCTCAATGAATGATTTCAAGACTACTGGAGAATCTTCAAATGAAGTGGAATGAAGCAGTTCATAGAACTCATCCTTGAGATCAATAGCGAGTTTTAACTCATCGTTAATTGATCTAGCCATGTCAATGATTTGACGTGGCGTCACATGATAACCAAGACTATATTCCTTGAAATGATTAGAAGAGAGGTGGTAGGTATATTTGAGAATGTATCGCCAGTATTTTTTGAGCAGATAGTATTCGAAATCATTTGTCTTATACTTCCTCATAATTCGCTTTCTAACATCTTGAAGGCCCCAATACAACTGGCGGATGAAATGGTATCTATCCGCTACCAACTTAGCTCTTGGGAATACTGTTTCAACTAATCTTCTGTAAGGGTCCCACAAATCAGAAATAACTATTTTTACACGTAATCGCTCTTGTATAGGTATTTTAGAGAAGTACTTGATCAAATTATCGACTCGACGATTTGGAAAGGTGTCAATCAATGCACTGCTATCAAAAAGTGATACACAAAGCCCCCCTCTAGATGGTAAAATAGTATTAAGAAAGAGAAGGAAAAAAAATGGCTAAAACGTACAGTATTGACTTTAAATTAAAGATAGTAAAAATGATTCTAAATGAACATGTAAGCAAACATGAAATAGAAAGAACGTTTAATGTATCAAGGAAATCTCAAAGAGAGTGGGTACTTAAATATGGAAGCGAGGGAGTAAGTGGGTTACTTCCTAAAAGAAAAGTTAAAGAAGAAATCTATATTGATCATGAAAAAGAAACAATAGAATCACTTAAACAAGAAAACTTATTGTTAAAGCTAGAAATTGAACGATTAAAAAAGGGATATACAGAATCAGATGCAAAATATCTAAAAAAACAAGTCTTAGAATTTGAATATAATCTAATATATAAATTTAGAGCGAAGTATTATATCAATGAGTTGTGCGAATTAATTGATATAAACAGATGTGGATACTATCGATGGTTAAAAAGATTGGGAACAAAAACTAAACGTGAAGAGCAAAAGGAATCAGTTAAAATAAAAATCAAGAAGTATCATGAATTATATCCAACAAAAGGCTATCGAAATATAAGAAGAGAGATAATGAAAGAAGATGGATGGCCAGTAAGTTAATATATGATGTATCAATGTTTCAAAGAAATGGGCATAGCATCAAAAGCCAGGAGAAAAACCTATAGAAGGCCAAAAGGAGTATCAGACAAATATCCAAATCTAATAAATAATCATTGGTACGTAACCAGACCATTTGAAAAAGTGTGTAGTGATACTACAATGCTAGTACACCAAGGAAAGAAATACGATTGGAATTTCCATGTAGATGTCTATAATAATGAGATAGTAGGATGGGACATAGCAAACTATCAACATGGAAATGGCGTTATGAATCACTTAAGATCACTCAAAGATTTTCTTAGAATAAAAGAAGAAAGAGGATATCATAATAATTTGACAATATTACATAGTGATCAAGGATTAGTATATGCATCAAAGAAGTTTGAAAAAGCACATAAAGAGTACCGAATAAGAAGAAGTATGTCAAGAGCAGCTACCCCAACAGATAATCCTGTTATAGAAGCATTAAATGGTTGGATTAAATCAGAACTCAAATATAACTTAAGAATAAACGAGTATTCTGATATTAATACAGCGATTGAATTATATGTAAATTACTTTAATCATTCAAGACCAGCATGGAGATTAGATTATTTATCACCTGTAGAATACAGAACATTAAAAGGTGTTAAATAATGAAATACTATATAAATCAATATTCTATTATGATATAATAACCAAAAAGAAATTAATAAGCACTACTATTTTTAGTGTCCCTCAAGGGGGGCTCTGTGTATCACTTTTTCGTAGCAGTGCATGAATTTTGCAATGGAGTGGTCTTTGAATTAGATTTAGAAAAGGAGTTTTCTAAAAAGGATTGATTTCCTTGGCAAAGTAGTTTATACTATAAGTGAACTTGAATGAACTATGGAGGTGGAATCGATGACTAGTAATAATGTATATGTGAAAAAAATAGATTTTCTTAAAGAAAAAGTCTTAAATTACATCAAATTTAAAAATGTCTCTTTTGAACGTATGATTAACTCCATTGATGATACTTTTGAACAATTAGACACAAAGGCACAAGAAAAATATGAAGTGTTCTTTAATGAGTTAACATCTTTGATTGAGAAGGATAAAGAAGAAGAATATCAGTTAAATGATTTTCGCGAGTGCTTTAATAAAACTATATATTCGTATTTCGTGTCAACAATTCTTTTGAGTAGTGAATATATTAACCATATGGATTTGGCGACCAAACTAAACATTAGTAAGACACAATTATCAAATGTAATGAAAATTATTATCAGTTTCAAATTAGTTGAAAGCTGTAAAATAGGTAAGAAAAAGTATTATTATATTACTCCGAAAGGTAGAGAGTTTAACCAGTTTGTTAATAATGATAAAAAATATGTTTTAATACTAAAAGAGAAGAAGAACTATAAAAAATTAGTTAATGGATAGTTTTGTATGATACTAAATTTGATACTTGTATTTTAAATGCAACTTCGTACTGACAACCCCAGCAACTTCGTACAGTATAAGCATTTTTGAAAGCAACTTCATAATGAACACCCATGTGTAGATGAAATAGCTTCCAAAAGTTGGAGATATGGTATAACAACCATACCACTCTGATGAAGGGAGCTTTTTTATTTTATGAGATTAACACTAGAGCAGAAAATGAAGATGTGTGAAGAGCATGTTATAAAGGGTAAATCAATATCTGATGCATCAGAGATGTATGGAGGATATGACATAGGGAACCTTAAATATCTGATTAACATATATAAAAGATATGGAAGTAAGGCTTTCTTAAACCGGGAGAACGGAGTATATAAGAGAGACACGAAGTTATTAGCGATTGATAGGGTAAAACATGGAGAGTCAATAAGAAGTGTGGCAATCTCATTCGCAAACAAAGTAGATAGGGATAATCATGATAGTTTTGTTAGGGCGAATGCAATAACATTGAAGTTTTCTAAAACAACAGGGGAGTTTGCTGCTATAGATAAAGAAGGTACAGTTACAACATATTTTAAGACATCAGAAAAATGGTGGGAAAGTGAGAAAAGAAAAAATGGGAGATAATCAAAGCAAGAAAACAGTTGACACAATCGTTTGTCCGTGCTGCGCAGAAACAACAATTATTGATTTATTTGATATTTGTCCAATATGTGGATGGGAACACAACCTAAAACAGCTAGAAGATCCTGATTTTGAAGGAGGTCCAAATAACCTTTCTTTAAATCAAACTAGGGAATGGTTAAGATTAAAGCGTCAAATGGATCCTGGTTATACATGGAAAGTAAATGCAAAAAAAGATGGAAATCCAACCCTAGAGGATTTACATAGATTACGAGAAATTATAGAAGAGAAATAATCTTTGTTTTGAAATTTTATAGTGCAAGAAAGGAGGGTGAAACATGAAAAATTTATTAACAAGTTTTGGTGCAATTATATTGATCGGTGTATTAGCAAGTAGTAATATCAATTTAAATCAATTTTTTGGTTTTATGGAATCAGTTATTAAGTTTTTAGCTACAATAGTTGTAGGCATTTTTCAAATATTCATAACGATAATAGAAGCCATATTGTAATTTACTAAGGAGAAAAACCATGAATACCCAAATACCAAAATGATCCATTCTTCATTAAGTTGAGAAGGGGTCATTTTATTTATATATATATATATATATATTTCATAATCAGGGTTCATTAAGTAACAAGGGTGCTAAAGGTACCCCTGTAACTCTTTTACCACAAAGTTATCTTTGAGCACTCCCCATAATTAGGTGATAATAGCGATATTTTAATGAAAAACGATCTTATCACTTATGGAATAGGGTCGTTTTCGTTTATCGAGTCATACTGAGAGCAAATTTGCTTTCTCGAATGTGACTTATTTATTTTTGGGGTAATGAGGTATTCAACTTCATTGCAATCTTGTCAATTACTTTTAATATGTTAAGTGGTGGGTAGTTCACGAACCAATACAGTTCCAAAGCATACATTTAGTAATTGACAAAACATACATCAAGTAATTGACAAAACATACATTAAAGAGTATGATTAATGCAAGAGGTGGTTATGATGACGAATACAAATAATACATATTTACCTAGAATAATTGAAAAACCAATCACAGAATCGATGAAAACCAATGGCTGTATTGTGATTGAAGGACCAAAGTGGTGTGGAAAATCAACAACTTCAGAAAGATTTGCTAAAAGCGTTATTAAACTTCAAAAACCAGCTATCTATAAACAATATAGAATTCTTGCTGATATAGGTGATGATAATTTACTATCTGGAGAAAAACCAATACTCTTTGATGAATGGCAAAAAATACCAGAACTATGGGATTATGTAAGAAACTATATTGATGAAACATCAGGAAAAGGTTTATTTATTTTAACTGGATCAGCTAAACCGATTGAAGACAAAGAGCGCCACAGTGGTATTGGGCGTATGAAGAAAATCATCATGCGGACAATGAGTCTGTGGGAAAGTAATGAAAGCAGCGGAGAAGTATCACTAAGAAATCTATTTGATAACACTAAGAATGTATCAGGAAAGAATAGATACCAATTGAAAGACATCGCTCATATCATTTGCAGAGGTGGATTTCCAAGTGCTGTTATCGAAAAAGATAAAGACATCTCTCTAAATTATGCAAAAGACTATGTGAACACACTTGTTTCAACAGATATTACGAGTGTCGATGATATTAAAAGAAACCCAAAGAGAGCTAGAGCGATACTAAAATCATATGCAAGAAATATTTCAACCCCAGCTAAAATGACAACGATATTAAAAGATGTTGAATCCAATATAGATACTCAGGATATTCGAACAATCAATTCATATATTGATGCATTTTCAAAATTATTCGTTATTGATGAGACTGAAAGTTGGACACCTAAAATTAGATCTAAAACTGCAATCAGAACTACAAGTATAAAACACTTTGTTGATCCATCCATAGCCACTGCAATATTAGATGCTAATCCAAATGATCTCATGCAGGATTTAAACACTTTTGGCTTGCTTTTTGAAAACCTTGTCATCAGAGATTTAAAGATTTATACACAGTCATTAGATGGCAACGTATATAACTACCGTGATAAATCAGGGTTAGAGGCAGATGCGGTGATTCATTTAAATGATGGCAGATGGGGTCTTGTTGAAATTAAACTTGGTGGTGAAACATTAATCAATGAAGGTGCATTTACCTTAACAAAATTAAAAGAAGTAATCGATCAAGACAAAATGAATAAACCAGCATTTTTAGCTATCATCACGGCTACCGATTCATTTGCATATCAAAGAGAAGATGGCATCTATGTCATACCTATTGCATGTTTAAAACCATAAGAAACCATTAGTGTTTTTAAATATAGATACTACAGTGATTGAATTAAGGGTGCTAAAAATATACAGGGATGCTAAAAGGTATCCCTGTAACTGTTTTACCACATCTTAGAATGAAATAGCTTCCAAAAGTTGGAGGTATGGTATAATTACCTTACCGCTCTGATGAAGGGAGCTTTTTTATTTTATTAGATTAACAGTTAAATAGGATGCAAAGGGATATCAATAAATTTATAAACTGTAAATCTACATTGGTTTTAAGTTGTTATATAGCCTATCAATTATTATCTCTAATCGCTTTTTTCTTGATTCAGCTTTTTTAAGAGTATAATAACTTAGAGCATATGTTTTTTGGACTGAGTTTGACATATTAATAAAATTTAAATAAGCATTTTTAAACGGTTTGATTAAATCAATAAAAGCAGGCAAATTGTAATCATTAGGATATGTGTTTGTTTTTTCCCATTGGCCATTTTTCTTAGCCTGTTCAATTGCATTAAAACCAGAAGGCTCCATCAATCCATCTTTTATTAACTCAAGAGCTCTTAGTTTGTTTTTTTCAGACCATATTGATCTTTTTAATCTTTTTTTAAAGTATTTTATGTAGTATTGCTCATCAACTTTTTTTATTAATCCATCAATCCAACCAAAACATAACGCCATATCTAGTGCTTCTTCAGCTTTTAGAGTTGAAGTAATTAGCCTTTTGTCGAAAATAATCCATAGTCCATCATCTTGAGTATGATTGATCTTTAACCACTTATATAATTCCTGTTGTGAAGCAAATTTAATTTTTTCCATTTAAGTCCCCAATACTAGAATAATCTGTAAATATGTATATGTCAATATAGATCAATACGGATTTTCTCGAAATTACAGGTCTGTTTACAGAAGAACAAGTTTTTGTTATAATGATAGCCATAGACCTAAGGGAGGTTATTAATGATTATTTTATTTATTTCATTAATTTTTATTTTTTTATTGATTTTCTCTTTGATAAGAAATATTAATAATGAATCCATGTTACCAAGAGAAATTATATATCACACTTTTTTTCAAGTAAGCATATCAAATTTATTTTTAATGATATTCTTCTTCCAAGGTTTTTTTGGTAGTTTGCTATTGTTTATTGTGACGATAATGTTAATGCTTTGTTTAGGGATTTTTTATTATGTTAAGAATCTTGATGATGTTTTCTATGTTGATGGTATAATTCGGATTGAAGCAGTTAAGAACAATTTAATTTTCGGCTTATTGACAGTCCTTTCATTATATGTTTTCATGACAATTTTCAGGTATATTCCTTGGTATTATCAATTTTTATTGAGCATTGTTTTAACTATGCTTATACTTATTGCCTCAATATCTTTAAGAAAAGCTTTGGAAAGCCTTTATGAAGAAATAGGTTTATGGTTTAGTAATACCGGAGTTGTCAAGTATATTGGAATATGGATTTTAGGTTTTGCTATTATTATTTTAGGCTTGTATTTTCGAATTCCAACAAATAATCTTAAACAAGTATTTAATCTTAACAATAGTTCAGGATACTGGGTCTTTGACTATATGCCAATAGATGTTAGAAACAATTTTGAACATGAGAAAATATTGGATTTAATAATTCAAGAAGATGGATTTTTTACTGATTATCATTATGATGATGAACATCTTTATCTATATACGGATAATAAAGTCGTTTTTATAAACCTGTTATCAAAAGAAGTAAGTAAAGTGTATTATTTAGATCAAACAGATAATAGTACAGATAGTGACTTAAATATTTTTTCAAAGCATTTTATATTAATTGAAGATAATATTTTATTGAAATCAAATCAAAGATTATATTTAATTAAAGAGTTACAGGTCATTTTATTACATGATTTTGAAAGAGAGTTTAACCCTTTCTTCTATAGGAGTTCTTCTAAATTACACTTCTTGATTAAAGAGGATACATTTAAGAGCGATGTATACATCTTCGATGATGGTGATATTCATTTTGTTGAGACAATCAATCAAAATCTTAAAATATATGACTACACCCTTTTTATTGAAGATTCTAAAAATTTGATTTTGTTTGAAGATCAAGATGTTATTTTTAGTGATATAGAGGGTAAAAGACTTTTTGATAGAGAGAATAATGTTTTCTATTTAGCTAACTCATCAGGTTATTTCAAAGTTGAAAGCACAGGTAAATCATTCCTTATGGGAGCTATCAAGGATAGTATAACTGATGGAATTTACCATGATGGATTAATCTATTATAGTGACTATGACTATGATTATGGTGATTACAAAAAAATCGAAGATATGAGAGTTTATATAATTAACCCAGAAACTAGGAAAAGTGCTTTATTTAACCATCTTAAAACTCAGAAGATTTCTTTAGATCAAGATTATTCAACAGGAAGAATAACAAACTATAAAGTCAACGAGGATAGAATAGAGTTTCTACAACAAGAGTTTAGTATAGGTTTAGATTCAAGAATACAAATATTTCGTATAGTTGAAAAAGAAGTGGACATCTTTTTGCCTTTTTACAGTCATTTTAATATCTTTATATTGATTCCGATATTCTTAGCATTTTTTATTCCAATTACAGATGATGTAAAATTTATCACTTACATTGATTTTGCTTCAATGACTAAAAAAGATGATTGAAATAAGGCAACTCGTAACGAGTTGCCTTATCTTAATGGGTTAAACTTATGTTCTTGCATGTTATCAAGGTATATCTTCTTTACTTTGGGGATTGGGTCATAACCGCCATTTGAAAGAGGATTACATCTTAAAATTCGCCAAAAAGAAAGAAAACTTGCTTTAAAAAAATTGTAATTCTTGAAACACTCGATTGCATAATTAGAACAAGTTGGATGATATCGACATGTAGAATTTTTACCTTTTGTTAGTTTTTGATAGTTTTTAATAATTTTAATAATTTTATTTTTCATCTTAAACCTCGATATATATTATCATATCATAGAAAGTTTTAATTGATTAAATTTTTGCAATTAGTGTTTTTATAATATGAATTATTATTCATATTGCTAACAAACCTTACTTTTAGGGTTTTTAGGGTATTTTTTATGTTGTAAATATAGATTTAATATGTTAAAATATCAAAGGTGGTAAGTGTGATAAATCAAGAGAATATTGAAAAATTGTTTGATTGCTTTGATAAGAGCGCATCAGCTATGTATCAAGTTAATAGAACAACATATTTAGAAGGTCTAATAAAGACTTGTGAGAATATTTTAGCTGCAGAAGTTGATGAAGAAAATCAGGAATTAAATCAAACACTTACCAAGATACTTAAAAGTGTTCTTGATTTAGAATTCAACAAAGAGGAAATCCGTAAAGCTTTCCAATATGCTTGTCTAAAAGGATTAAAGCATATCAATATATCCAATCAGATGATTACGCCTGATAGCATCGGTGTGTTTTTTGCTTACTTGATTGAAAAAGTATATGAAAAAAATGATTTGGTTATTATTGATCCCTTAGTAGGGACAGGAAACCTGATAGTAAGTCTTGCTAATAATCTAAAGAAGAATTTATTACTAATCGGAGTAGATTATGAGAAGATAAGTTGTCAGTTAAGTAGGGCTTTGTTTGAGATAACCGATTATGGAGACTCGGTTTATTGTCAAGATATTATGACTTTTAAAAATGTTACTGCTGATGTTGTTATTACCGATTTTAGTTTGTTAGAACAGGCAAAAATCTACGATATTATCAAACATATGAGCGGTTTATTGATTGATGACGGCTTCATGATCAGTGTGATTGATAATCATTTTTTTGACGACACATCAATAACTGATTTTATCACTAGTGTCAAGAGTTCGTGGCATTTCTTCGGTATGATAGTATTACCAGATGTTATGTTTAGAGCGCAAAAGAAGTCTATTTTTATTTTACAGAAGATTGGCAAGAGTTTTATCAAACCAAAAAAATTTCTGTTAGCTGATTTACCCGGATTTGATGACGAATATAAAATGACAGAAGTAATAAACAATATAAATAAATGGTTTGAAAATATAGATTTTTATAAGGTGAGGTAGAATATGAAAAAAATTATGGCGGTAAATGCCGGGAGTTCTTCTTTGAAATTCCAATTGTTGGAAATGCCAGAAGAAAAGTTAGTTACTAGCGGTATTGTTGAAAGAATAGGTATGAAAAAATCTGTTTTTGCAATAAAAGTCAATGGGAAAAAGATTGAAGAAACTAGCGATATTGATAATCATGCAGAAGCTGTTAATATACTTTTGAATAAACTGATTGAGTTTGGAATTATCGAATCTTATGATGAAATTTCTGGAGTTGGACATCGTGTGGTCCATGGAGGCAGTAAAATTGCAGAATCAGTTGTGATTGGAGAAAGTGAAATTAGCTATTTAGAATCAATAGTAGACTTAGCACCACTTCATTTAGGGCCTAATTTGATAGGTATAAAAGCTTTTAAAGAAATACTTCCAAAGGTCAAACATGTTGGAGTTTTTGACACTGCTTTTCACCATTCAATGCCAGAAGAAGCTTTTTTATATGCTGTGCCTTTTGATTGGTATGAAAGATATCAAGTTAGGAAATATGGTTTTCATGGAACAAGTCATAAATATGTTTCACATCGTGCAGCGGAAATTATGGGTAAAGAAGTTAAAGATATCAATGTTGTTGTAGCTCATATCGGAAACGGGGCATCTATTTGTGCTGTTAAAGGTGGGCAATCCATTGACACTTCTATGGGATTTACTCCCCTTGATGGTATTCCGATGGGAACTAGATCGGGAAGTATAGACCCTGCTATTATTGAGTATATGATGGTGAAAAAAGATAAGTCGGCTAAAGAAATTACTAATTACTTAAACAAGCAATCTGGATATTTGGGTGTTTCTGGGTTATCTTCAGATTCTAGAGATCTCGTAGCCGCTTCAGCTGAAGGGAATCATAGAGCTCAACTTGCTATTGATATTCAAGCAAAGAGAATTACTGATTATATTGCTAGTTATTATGTATATATGGGTGGAGTTGATGCGATTGTGTTTACCGCTGGAATTGGTGAGAACGCTGAGTCTACTAGAGAGAATGTTTGTAATCGCCTAAATGTTTTAGGAGTTAAAATTGATCGAGAAAGAAATAATTGTCGAGGAGTAGAGAGACTGATATCAACTGATGATTCAAAGATTAAGGTTTTCATAATACCGACAAACGAAGAAGTAATGATTGCAAGAGATACATTATCTTTACTGTAATTAAATAAAGAAATAAACCTCCTATCAAGTACTATTAATTTGAAGGAGGTTTTTTAGTGCAAGGATTAACTTTGGTGTTTTTAAGTTTTTTTTCACTGTTTTCACAATATCAACTTAAAAATACTTATGAATTCGAAATGGTGTATATAGAGTATGGAAACTTGATTCATAACGAAGACAGTGATGGATATGTTAAGATTTATGATAAAATCTCTAAAGAATTGATTAATGAGGTTGTTTTTGATAATTTTGGTTATGATGTTTTTAACTATTTAGCGATAATGGGAGAAAATCTTTTTGTGATAGTGTGCGATACATATCAATCAGGAGATTTAAATACATTGACAAAGTATCGTAATAGCGTGTTACTGTTGTTTGATACTTCTGGAAATATTCAAGATAGATATTATTTTGAAATGTCAAGTAAATCAGTCCACAATCATAATCATCATATTATTGTTAAGGGAAAAGCTAAAGAATTCATCTTTGATAAAGATCTAAATATAGTAAACGAGATATTTGTTTTAAAAGAATATACTGGTTATTTCTCTTATCAATTTCAAGGCGAAGGATTCATCAACAATCTTAAAGTTGAAAGTATATTAATTCAATATCCTGGTAATTATCAAATTAAGATCATTGATAAAAGTTATGAGTTCATATTTTCAATTATTTTACATTCAGATGTTCAAATAGTTGGAACTAGATTTGAAGACAATTATTTATCTGAGGTAAAAATTTTTGGATTTGGTGAAATGATATTAAACAACTCAATATATCAAAGCGGTAGTGCAGTTAGTCAAGTAGGTAACTACCAACTTATAATTACTGGAGAGAATGGTTATCGGAAAGATTATTTTTTCGTGATTATACCTGATATTGTGTATAATGAAGGAATAGAACAAAAACAACTTTTTGATGGTCAAGAGTTTGTTGAACCAATTAGAGTTTATTCAAATGCTTTGACTATGCTTTTAGATAATGAAGTATATAATTCAGAACTAATTTTTACACCAGGAGAGTATAGGTTATTATTCTTAGGAATTAATGGGTATGAACTTGAAATTATGTTTTACATTTTACCTCAAGTCGTAGGTTTGGATAAGGGTGGTATCTATGAAGAAGTGGAATTTGTTGTTAATGGAAGTGCGTTACTTAATGGAAAATCAGTTAGTGGTAGAATTAAGGTAGATGAGGTTGGTGAGTTCCGGTTAGATTTGTTAAGTGAAGGAAAGATCTATGATAGTTACTCATTTACAATTAAGGTAGAAGATGTTAGACAGGAATTTGAAGTTTTCGAATGGATTGCATATGCTAAATATGGATTTATCTTGATTGCTTTTGTAGGTGTGTATTTTTTATATAGAAATAAAAAATTAATTAATAAATAATGTGTTTAAAACTTTATTTCACTCTTTCTATAATTCATAATGACAATAAATCTTGGATAATTATTTTGATTTTATGGTATAATTGTTTCGGAGAAACCGATGATTAATTTTGAATTGTATCTAAAGAGTTCGTACTCTTTTAATGGAAGTTTAATAGAGATAGAATCAACCGTTGAAAAGGCGGTTTCTTTAGGTTATAAAACTTTAGCTTTAGTTGATAATTCCTATATGTATGGAATTATCAAGTTCTATAAGAAGTGTTTAAGTGTAGGAATAAAACCGATAATAGGGCTTGAGGTTAAAGTAAAAGGATTAAACTTTAACGAGCAATCAGTTTTGTTATACGCAAAGAATAATTTAGGATATCAAAATCTAATATTGCTAAGTTCTTATTTAGGCGCAAAAAACAAAGAGATAAGCATTGAATATCTCAAAGAAAAAAAAGATGGTTTAATAGGGGTTTTAGTAAGTGATCGTGATGATTTATCGAAAGCTTTATATAGTGATGACAAAAATCACGTTAAGATGATAGTTGAAGAGTTTTCTGACTCTTTGGATAGTTTGTATTTAGGCTTGGATTTGCGAGATTTTGGAACTGAGTTGAAAATTGCACCTAATTTATCGGATTATGGTAAAACGGTTATTACACATAATGTGATTTATTTGAATCAAGAAGAAAAGACTGCTTCTAAAATCTTAAAACAAATTTTAGATAAAGAACCTTCAGAATCAGGTTTCTTTGATAACGAAGAGGAAGAACTCCACTTGAGAAATTTAGATGAACTTGATATTTTATATGAGAACTATCCATTAGCTATCCAAAATAGTTACGAGTTGATAGAAGAATGTGAAGTCATTATTGATTTCTCTCAAAAGCATTTACCTGAATATCCTCTTGAGGAAAAAAGTGCAGCTGAGAAATTGAAGGAGTTAGCTATTAAAGGCTTAAAGAGAAGATTAAAGCAAGGAAAAATATCGGAAGAATTTATTGAAGGGTATCAAAAGAGATTAGATTTTGAGTTAGCCATGATTAATAAAATGGGCTTTAATGATTATTTTTTAATTGTTTGGGATTTTGTTCTATATGCAAAAAAACAAGGCATAATTGTTGGTCCTGGTCGTGGCTCTGCTGCAGGGTCATTGGTTGCTTATGCACTGGGAATAGTTGATGTGGATCCTTTGGAGTTTGATCTATTTTTTGAAAGGTTTTTAAACCCCGAGCGAATTACAATGCCGGATATAGATATGGATTTTCCTGATGATAAACGGGATGAAGTGATTCGTTATGTTGTTGATAAATATGGGGAAAATCGTGTGGTTTCAATAGTTACTTTTGGAACTTTCCAGGGAAAATCAGCGATTCGGGATGTAGGAAGAGTGCTTAATGTATCTAGTGTTATTCTTGATGAGTTAACATCAAAAATTTCTGAGACAAGTAATTCAATTCATGAGTTCAAAAAGGCTTATCCTAAAGAGTATAATTACTATATGAATAACTCAGTTATAAACGAGTTGTTGACAATATCAGAAAAATTGAATGGATTGTGCAGACATACATCTACTCATGCAGCAGGTATAATAATTACTAAGGATAATATAAATAAGTATGCTCCAACTCAACATGGTTTAATGGATATTTTGCAAAGTCAATATGAAGCAAGTGATTTGGAAGAATTGGGGCTTTTGAAAATTGATTTTTTAGGAATTAGAAATCTTTCTATTGTAGCAAACACAGTAGAACTTATTAAGAAACATGAGAATATTGATATCAATGTTTACAGGTTAAGTTTAGACGATCAAGCAACATATAAACTATTACAAGAAGTAAATACACTGGGTATTTTTCAACTAGAGTCAGATGGCATGATGAATTTGCTAAGGCAATTAAAGGTAGAAAAATTTATTGATATTGCCAATTGTATATCTTTACATAGACCAGGACCAATGGAAAACATTCCTTCCTTTATTAGACGGAAGCATAATACAGAAAAAGTTGACTATCTAGATTCAGATTTGATTCCAATTTTAGATTCCACTTATGGAATTATTGTTTATCAAGAACAGATAATGCAAATCGCCAATAAATTTGCGGGGTACTCATTAGGAGAAGCTGATGTTTTGAGAAGAGCTGTAAGCAAGAAGAATATGGCAACCCTCATAAAAGAAAGAACAAAGTTTGTTCAAGGTGTAATCGATCAGGGATATAATGAAGACTTGGGAAACCAGATATATGACTATATTGTAAAGTTTGCAAATTATGGATTTAATAAGAGTCATGCTGTTGCATACAGTTATGTGGCTTATTGGATGGCTTATCTAAAAGCAAATTATCCAAATTATTTCTTAGCTGTTTTACTGAATGCTCAGATAGGATCGGTAAGTGGAACCAGAAAGTACATCAAGGAATGTCAAAGGATGGGATTAAAGGTATTGCCCCCTAAGATAAATAAATCCGGAGATTATTATCGATTTGAAAATAAAAATCTACGATATCCTTACAAAGGAATCAAAGGTATTGGAGAGGTAATGGCAAAAAACATTACATCTATTCAAGAAGATTATGAAATAACTAGTTTTGTTGATTTTATGAAGCATTCTCAAGATATTGGTGTGAATGTTATAGAAGCTTTGATTTTGGCTAATGTGTTCTCGGATTTTGGAATTAACAAAAAAACAATGATAAATAATATTAGCAATATTCAGAGTTATTTTAGTTTTAACAATCCCGGAGATTTCAAATATATTGAGTATGAAGAATACGATTACTTGTATATGCAAAGCAAAGAAAAAGAGATGTTAGGTATAAACTTTGAATATCATATAATTCATCACTATCAAGAACTTATAAAACAAAGAAATTATCAGGTTTTGTCTAGTTTTTTAAGAAATGATAAGCATATCGATGAGTTTATCGCACTGATAAGTAAGGTAAAGAAAATTAAAACTAAAAGGAATGAAGAAATGGCTTTCATCACACTTGAAGATGAGTTTGAGGAAATTGATGGAGTTGTATTTCCTAAAGTATTTTCTAAAGTGAATCTTTCTGAGAATAAAGTATATTTGTTTAAAGGGAAATTGGATTATAATAAACAAAAGCAGCAAATTATCATTGAAAGCGTAAAAGAATTAGGAGAGTGAAAAAATTGAAAATTGCAGTATTGACATCTGGAGGCGATGCCCCAGGTATGAATGCATGTGTTAGAGCCGTAGTTAGAGCAACTATTAATTATGGTTTTGAAGCATATGCTGTTTATGATGGATATAAAGGGTTAGTAGAAGGGAAAATTAAACAGTTGAACCGATTTGATGTCGGGCAGATTTTGAATTCTGGTGGGACAATTCTCGGTTCATCTAGATTAGAGAGCTTTAAAGATAGGGCAGTTAGACAAATAGCTGTAGATAATCTTTTAGCACTAGGAATTGAGAGTTTGATATGTATTGGTGGAGATGGTACTTTCAGAGGAGCTATGGCGCTAAATGAAATGGGAATCAAGTGTATAGGTATACCTGGAACCATTGACAATGATATCGCTTCAACAGAATTTACAATTGGGTTCTTCACTGCTTTAGACACAGCAATTGATGCAATTGATAAACTTCGAGATACTTCTTTTTCTCATAATCGTTGCACTGTTGTCGAAGTTATGGGAAGAAATTGTGGAGATTTATCAATTTTTTCAGGTATTGCTTGTGGAGCTGAAATAGTTATTACTAGAGATACTGGGTATAGCGAAAAAGATATTCTTGATCAAGTTCAAAATGCAAAAAAACTTGGAAAGAGACATTTAATTGTTGTTGTGGCAGAAAATATCACTGATGTATTTACTCTAGCAAAGAAGATTCAAGATATTTCAGGTTATGAAGCAAGAGCAACGGTTTTAGGTTATATTCAAAGAGGCGGAAAACCAAGTGCTTTTGATAGAATATTAGCTAGTAAAATGGGAGTTCATGCGGTTGATTTGTTGAAGGAAGGCAAAGGTGGTTTTGCTGTTTATACAAAAAGTTTGGATGTTTCACATATAGATTTAGAGAAATCATTGATTTATGAGAATAAACCGAGTGAACTGTATAGTTATTTAGCTAAGCTTAATTAGTTTTATATAAAAATGAAGCAGAAAATGTGTTTAAACATTTTCTGCTTCATCGATATTGTAATAGAAATACTTTTTTTTCTCCGGTAAGTAAAGGACAATCAGATAACCTCTTTTATATTCACATACTAACGAATATTTAAATAGAATGTCAATTTTGTAATCAGGTATTTTCGTATGAAAATTTCGTAATATATTGTTTTTGTGAATCTTGTTTTCCCAAAAAAGTTTAGGTTTTATATTGTGATAAGTTAAATAATCAAATTTAAGACTATCAAAAACTTCATCGCTAAGACGATGATTTTTTTTAAGATAGTTCATTAGATTGTAAAATATATCATACAGTTGATACCTTTTTGTAGAAAGATCCTCCAGCTCATAAAAATTACATAATTGAAGGAAGAAATCAAAAGGTTGTTCAGTTCTTTCAGTAAGTAATTTGATCGTGTTTTTGAAAAAACCTTTGTTCCAGTAAATCTCAAGCATAGTTTCCACTTTTCGAATCTCATTAAGTTCTCTTTCGCTAATGAATCTATTGCTGATTACTTCATAAGGTGGAGATAGGTTATAACTATAATCATATTTATAAGATTCATCTCTGATTATGGTTCCTTTTAGCATTTTTAGAAAGCCTAACTGCAGCTCTTTGTTGAATAACAAGAATATTTGATTGAACGTTTTTTTAAAACTGTTGTAGTCTTCATATGGCAATCCGGCAATCAAGTCAAGGTGCAAATCGATATTTGTTTGTTTGAGGTTATTGACATTCCTTATCAGTTTCTCAGTATTTTGAATTCGATGTATTGCTTTGTTGACGCTATCATTTGTGGATTGAACTCCAATTTCAAATCTGAAATAATTAGGTTTCAGAGATTCTTTCAATAGAGCAATCACCTCATCTTTTAGGGTGTCAGCATTTATCTCAAATTGAAATACAGTTGAAGAATAGTTCTTATCGATGAGTGCTTTAAAGAATTCTAAAGCAATAATTGGATTTGCGTTGAAGGATCTATCTAAAAACTTGATAGTTTTAGCGCCATGAGTTACTAAATAGTCAATATCATCTAGAACTTGATATAATGGCAAAAATCTAACGGGTTTATCTAAACTAGCTAAGCAATAAGAACAATGGAAAGGGCACCCTCTTGAAAGTTCAATATATTGGATTTTGTTTTTTATGTGCGGGATATCTTCATTAAAACGATAAGGATTTTTTAATGATGTTAAGTCTTGGATTTGATGTGTAGAAGTTTTTTTGATTTCTTTTTTTTGGATAAAAGCAAGATTTGGGACATCTAAAAGGCTAAGATTATTTTTAAGTGAGTTTATCAATAAGTTAAAAGCAATTTCGCCTTCATTTATAATAATAAAATCTGCTATTCCTTTATAAAGGTAGTCTTCGTATTCATAACTAACTTCCGGCCCTCCAAAAACTATTGTAATTTGTGGTTTCGTTCTCTTGATTTCTTCAGCGACATTTTTGATGATATTAATATTCCAAATGTAACAACTGAAGCCAATTACGTCCGAGTTCATGGAGATTATGCTTTTTATGATGTCGTGGGGGTTATCTTTTATGGTAAACTCATAAATTGAAGTAGGAAAATCGCAATTGGCTTTGATATGCCTAATTGCAATATTGGTATGTATGAATTTTGAGTTTATACCGATTAAAGATATTTTCATCAAATCACCTAACTATATTTTAACACTTTTTGTTAAAATCTGTTAAAGAGAAATTAGATTGTGATATACTAAATAAGGTGGTGATGGTATGGATAAATTTTTTTTGAAAGCTGAGTATTCTCCAAAAGGTGATCAACCTAAAGCAATTAATGAACTGATAAAAAACTTGAACAAAGGAATTAAGGAACAAGTGCTTTTAGGCGCAACTGGAACGGGGAAAACATATACTGTAGCTCAGGTTATAAATCAGGTCAATCGTCCTGTATTGGTTTTAGCTCATAATAAAACCTTAGCTGGTCAACTATATTCTGAATTAAAATCATTATTTCCAAATAACCGAGTTGAGTATTTTATATCTTACTATGATTACTATCAACCAGAGGCCTATGTGCCAGGTGCAGATATTTATATTGAAAAAGATGCTAAAATAAATGATGAAATTGATGAATTGAGACATGCAGCTACATCATCTTTGTTAGAAAGAAGAGATGTTATCATAGTCGCAAGTGTTTCATGTATCTATGGAATTGGGGATCCAGAAATATATAAGGCTGGAATGGTTACGATTAGAAAGACTCAAGAACTTACAAGGGAAGGTCTGTTAAATCGGCTTGTCGATATTTTATATGTCAGGAACGACATTGATTTTGTTAGAGGAAGTTTTCGAGTAAGGGGGGATGTCGTTGAAATTCTACCACCTTATCAAAAAACAAAAGGTATTCGTGTAGAGTTTGATTTTGATGAAGTTAAGAGAATTAGGGAGTTCAATATAGTTTCTGGAGAAGTCTATCAGGACTATGAAGTCTTGTCGTTATTTCCGGCTTCTCACTTTTTAACGGATAGCGAAAAAATGCAAGAAGCATTAAAAAGAATTAAAGAAGAGCTGATAGAAAGAGTAAAATATTTTAAAGATAATAATAAACTATTGGAAGCAGAACGAATAGAACAGAGGACTCTATATGATCTAGAAATGCTTAGAGAGATGGGTTCAGTAGCTGGTGTAGAAAATTATTCTAGACATCTATCTTTACGAGAAGAAGGAGAGACGCCATATACTTTAATGGATTTTTTTCCAAAAGATTTCATTTTGATTGTAGATGAATCGCATGTAACTTTACCTCAGGTAAGAGGTATGTACAATGGTGATCGGTCAAGAAAACAAACTCTTATTGATTATGGTTTCCGGTTACCAAGCGCTTTAGATAATCGTCCTTTGAATTTTGAAGAGTTCAACCAGAAAATCAATCAGGTTATTTATGTTTCAGCAACCCCTGGCGATTATGAGCTGGAAAGAAGTTTTGCTATTATTGAACAAATAATTAGGCCTACTGGGTTAGTTGATCCTATTGTTGAAGTAAGAGACTCAACAAATCAGATTGATGATTTAATGAATGAAATTGATAGAGTTATCAAGCAAAAAGAAAGAGTATTGATTACAACGTTGACAATTAAAATGAGTGAAGATTTGACTGGATACTTGAAATCACTTGGATATAAGGTTGGTTATTTACATTCAAAAGTTAAATCTTTAGAAAGAATGGATTTAATTCGCAAACTGCGTCTAGGTGAATTCGATATTTTGGTAGGGATTAATCTTTTAAGAGAAGGTTTGGACTTGCCTGAGGTATCTTTTATTGCTATTTTGGATGCAGATAAAGAAGGATTCTTAAGAAGCGATAAGTCTTTAATTCAAACTATTGGTCGAGCTGCGAGGAATATTAATGGAAAAGTTGTTATGTATGCATCAAAGATAACTGATTCTATGCAAAGAGCAATCACCGAGACAAACAGAAGAAGGAATGTTCAAATAGAACACAATATAGTTAATCGCATTACACCAACTACAATTCTTAAAAACATACCAGATCCAATTTCAGTTAAAACAGAATCATCTGAAGAAACATATGATTTTACTAAACTAAGTAGAAAAGAAATAGAGAAGAATATTCAGATGTTAGAAAAGCAAATGTTAGTTTATGCTAAGGAATTGGACTTTGAGCAAGCAGCAATAATAAGGGATTTGATATTTGAAATGAAGAAAAATATTTAAAATTAAAGCAAAAATTAATAAAATTAAGTAAAAAAGCCAAAAAAATTGGCTTTTTTTATTAAAAAATTAAAAAAATTAAAAAAACTTTAAAAAAATCCTTGACATATTAAAATTACTTGATATAATTAAGGTGTAAGTTAAAAAAATTAAGCTTGAAGAAAGAAAAACTTGATAAATTATACTAACAATTAAACAAATATAATTTTGAAGGGAGAAATAAAAATGAAAAACAAAAATGATAAATTAGTTAGGATTATCCAAAACTATACGATGAATACAAATGAATATTGGGACCAACTATATGCTTCCAAAGATAAGTCAAACAAAAAATGGTTATAAGATGATATATAAGAATAACAATAGAACCATATTGAATAATACAAAAATCAATAACGGTGAAAGATACTCTTTAAAGCTTAATTCAGTTTAGTTGTTAGTATAAAAATTTAATTAGGAGGAAAATATAATGAGAAAGAATGAATATGATTCAGTTAAGTTGATTCAAAATTATACAATGAATACAAATGAGTATTGGGATCAATTATACGCATCAAAAGAAAAATCTCAACAAAAATGGTAAAAAATCTAGATTTAGAGAGTTATGTGTTTAATAAACTAATAAGTAAAATACAAGGAGGAATATTCATATGAAATACAAAATAGATGAAGTAGTTGCTTTTATACAAAACCATAATCTCAATAAGAGTGGAAATTGGGAAACGATTAATGGTTACAAGCATAAAGCAAAAAAGAATAGAGAATAGTATGAAGAGATTAAGCTTAGTGATAACAATCACATTGACGATTTTTATTTTCTCAATGTCATTGTTCAGTGGAGATGCTTCTTCAGAACTGAGTTCAGGAGTTACGTTAAGCATCAAAAATATTCTTGATTCAATTTTTATAAATAATAATATTGAGTTATCTACACTACATCTTGTAGTAAGGAAGATGGCTCATGTAGTAGAATATCTTATTTTGGGAGTCTCTTACTACTTTACTGGAAAATATTATGGTTTATCTATTTTAAAAGTTTTGGTTCTAGGTTTACTGACCGCAACTGTGGATGAATTATTACAGAATATACCTGCAGATAGAGCGGCTAGTATTGTTGATATATTTGTTTTCGATTTCGGAGGATTCATTATCGGATTCATGATATTGGTTTTACTGACCAATAAACCTAAAGAAATGGAAGTTGATCAAGCTTTAAAACTTCTATCAGAGAATAAGATTTCAACAAAAAAAGCATACAAGTATATTTATAATCAAAACTACCAATATAGATTTACAAACAAAGCACATTTTGTAAAATTAAAAATCATAATTCCAGAGGAAAAAGGGGTTAATAATTTTCTAAGAATTTTATTCTTCTTCCCCTTTCCAATATTTATAGCGAAGTTCGGATTAAGATTTGTGAAGCTAGACTCTGAAGACATCCCATTTACAAAAGGCGAATTGTTAAACATGATCAATCAAAAAGGAATTAAAGTGCAGGTTAATACATCATCAAAAGAAAAAGTAATAATTAAGACAATATAGGAGGAAAGTAATATGAAATTTGATTTTAAAAACGATTTTAAGAAGAATATTGAAGATGAAGTGAGAAAATCTATGGGTATCCATCGCAACAAATCTCATAAGAAGTACCCAGTTATATCAGAATGTCCTGTGTGCAAGCACGATTTGGAAGTAGTAAAATTATCTTGTACTAATTGTGAAACCGTGATTGAAGGCAGATTTACATTATCTAAATTCAATTATCTAGATTCAGAAAAGTTATATTTTATTGAAGTGTTTGTTAAAAACCGCGGTAACATCAAAGCTATAGAAAAAGAGATGGGTTATTCATATCCAACAATAAAGAAAATGCTTGATGAAGTTGTTGTTGGTCTAGGGTATAGTAATGAAGATAAAGATGAAACACCTGAACCAGAAAAAGAAGATAATCGCAAGACAAAAGTAGAAATATTAGAAATGATAGACAAAGGCGAAATTACAGCTGAAGAAGCGGCTGAGTTGCTATCAAAGGCTAAATAGGGGGAAATAATAATGAGTAAAGATATGAAAGCAGAAAGACTAAAAATTTTAGATTTATTAGCAAAAAACGTTATAAATGCTGAACAGGCTGAGAAGTTGTTAGCTGCTTTAAACATCAATGATAGCGAGCAAGATTATCCTTCAATCCAACAAAAGAAGAGTCAATTCAGAATGTTAAAAATTTATGTCGACTCGAATGATGGTGATCAAGTAAGAGTTCAATTACCAATCGAATTTGCGAAGTTATTAAAAAGTAAGAAATTTATGAAAGTAGATACTGATGATCTTGACTTAGATATTGATGAACTAATAGGCATGATCAATTCAGGTGTTGTAGGCGAAATAGTCAATATCGAATCTGCAGATGGAGATATTGTAAAAATTGTCGTAGAATAGTATCTGCAATGTCAACGAGAGTAAACGTATTTAAAAACAAGAATTTTACACTATTGTTTTTTGGAGTATTGGTTTCAAATGTAGCACATATTTTGTTTAATTTTGTTATTAGTTTATACGTATTAAGAATAGCAAAGGAGGTATATGGTGATATATACGCTCCTTTGGTCCAAGGGATTTATCTTGGGGTAGCGGGTATTGTTTTGGTTTTATTTATGCCTTTTGGTGGTGTTTTAGCAGATCGAATAAATAAAGTCAAGATAATGTATTTTACAGATTTTATTAGAGGGTTTACAATAATTGTTACTGGTTTGATTATATTTATGGAACCATCTGCTTTTATTAAACTTATAGCACTATTTATCATGAACTTTATATTGGGAGTCAACTCAGCTTTTTTTAACCCAGCTAGTGGGTCTTTACTGAAATTTATAGTTAAAGAATCAGAATTACCTCAAGCATCTAGCTATTTGCATGGTTCAATGAATCTTCAAAATATTCTCGGGTTAGTTTTAGGTGGAATAATGTTTTCTATTTTCAATGTTTATGTCATTTTCTTGATTAATGGTATTGGTTATTTGATTTCAGCTATAACCGAGATATTTATCAGGTATGAATGTAATACAAAAGGAGAAGACCAAAAAAATGGGATACTCTCAGAGATATCTTCTGGAGTAAAATATCTTTATAATTACAAGCCTATGTTTAAACTGGTTATTATGGCTCTAGCGATTAATTTTTTCACAGTTCCTATTTTGAATAATGGGTATCCTTATTTTATTGAGTATGGTTTGAATGAAGAAGTCACATATCTTTTTTCTAGTTTATTGACAGTTGAAAATTGGTACTCTATAATTTTGGTTTCATTTTCAGTGTCAGGGATAATTATGGCGTTGATCTTATCTAATCGAAAAAGAAAAGATAATTATGGGAAAGATCTAGCAACATCGATTATGGTTTTTGCCGGAATTATGGTTGTTTTGTCAATGCTTATGATTTTGTATTTCTTAAGATTACTCGATGTAAACATTTTGTTGATATTACTGGTTCTTATTAATTTGCTTGTGGGAATTGCATCGACATCCTTTAATATCCCTGTTCAAATCATTATGCAGCATAAAGTGGATCCTGATCAACTAGGTAAAGTAATAAGCGTGTCTGGAGTACTTAGTCAAGCGTTAATACCATTTGCTTCTATGATTGCTGGTCTAATTATTTCAAAGATTTCAATAATAAGTTTATATGTTTTTTGTTCGATAGGAATGATTGTAGTAGCAATCAGTTATTATTCAGGAAAATCATATAGAGAGTTATAAAACCAGATGTTTCTGGTTTTTCTTTTGAAAAGAATAGAATTGTTTTTAGTGTTTATGGTATAATAAATTGAGAGATGTGTGTTTTTTTTGAAATCAGGAAGGGTAATGATGGTAAAAATCTTAAATGAAACATATTTAGTAAAAGCAATTGATTTATCTCATGACGGATTGGGTGTGACTAAACTTGAAAGTGGTTACACTGTTTTTGTTGAGGATTTGTTAAAGGGAGAATCAGCTAGGATAGAAATAACTGAAAGAAAGAAGAGTTTTGCTTTCGGTAAGGTTATTGAAAGATTAAACCGAAGCCCTTATCGTCAAGCTCCTAAATGCAAGCATTTCTTTGAGTGTGGCGGATGTGAACTAATGCATATGGATTATGATGTCCAATCAGCTTTTAAGAGATATAGGCTTGAATTGATGTTAAAAAAGTTAAAGTGCGAAAATACTGAAGTAGATGAAACTGTATCTATGATAAATCCTTATTATTATCGAAACAAAGTTGAGATCAAGTTTTCACAAGGAGATGAAGGTATCAAAGCGGGATTTTTCAAGGCCAAGTCACATCAGGTTGTGAATTTGGAAGAATGTCATATCATGGGTAAAAAGTCCTTTGAATTGTTAGCTGTGCTAAAAAAACTCTTCGATAAATATAAGGTAGAAGCTTATGATAGTGAAAAAAATACAGGCATTATCAAATCAGCAGTTATTAGAGAATCGAATAAATTCAAGGAAACAGTACTTTTAATAAATACTTCACTGGATTCTATTCCTAATGAAGAAGATATTATCAGCGGGTTAAAGAGTAGATTTCCAGATTTAAAGAGTATTGGGATATGTAATACAATTGATGAGAGTTCTTTTTCTGAAGAAGAGATAAGATTAGTTCATGGTGAAGGATTCATCAAAGATGAGCTGTTAGGGAAAAGATTCGAAATAGGTTTTAGATCTTTCTTTCAAGTAAATACTATACAAGCTGAAAGATTATATAAGAAAGCTATTGATTTTGCTGAATTTACAGGGAAAGAAAAAGTTATTGATGCTTATTGTGGTATTGGTTCAATAGGAATATCTATTGCAGATAAAGTGGGAAAAGTTTTTGGAATAGAAATTATAAAACCAGCTATTATTGATGCTAAGAGAAACGCTAGATTGAATGAGGTTAAAAATGCGCTTTTTGAGGTTGGTAATGTAGATAAAGTATTGCTTAAATGGAAAAATTATAAGTTTGATTTTATTATTATTGACCCACCGAGAAAAGGGTGTTCAAGAGTCCTTCTAAAAACAATAATTGATATGAAGATTCCAAAAATAATCTATATATCTTGTAATCCATCTACTTTAGCAAGAGATATTGATTATTTAATGATGAATGGATTCTCTGTTATGAAAATTGCTCCTATAGATATGTTCCCTCAGACTTCACACGTGGAGTCGGTCTCATTGCTTTCTCTAAAATGACCTTGCTTTCCTGCCCTTAACCACTTGACGACCGATTATTATTACAACAATTGAATGAGTTAGGCCACTTGATGTTAGAAATAACGGTCAGGTGGCCCTTATTATTATTTTGTTATATGATTTTGATTGTGGAAACATACGTTTTTTCATTTAACCTTGTATGGGTAAACATAAAGTCTTGAGTGTGGGAACATAAGTAAGCGTCAAATAATGGACACCTTGACAAACAAAAGCCATGATGATCCGTATTTAACGAATCTTCATGGCTTCCTTGCTTTATCATTTACCGAAAAATCTCAGTCATGAACTGAAGAGGTTGTCGGAATATCTGTTTTGACCTTGCAGCGATCCGGAATCGAAAGAGACCACGGAAGCAGTTTGTCGAGTTCATCTTTGTCAGCCAAATCGATGTTTGGCAGCTGCTCGAATAAATATTCAAGGTAATGAAAAGGACTGAGTCCATTTCCTTTTACTGTCTCGACAATACTATAGATTGTCGCACTGGCATCGGCACCTCTTGGCGTATTCGAAAACAGCCAGTTCTTTCTTTTATGTTCTTAAATACATAAAAGAAATTATGTGTCGAAATTAATTATGTGCTGAAACATTGAGTAATATACCTATATATAATTACTTTATTTTATTTCAGCACAT
>Ga0334890_1001642_pt1 | contig 28757 bp, 24 predicted proteins | sample GraSluR1_MG_3_FD_207220 | JGI IMG/M metagenome (GOLD analysis project Ga0334890, IMG submission 207220) | Sludge microbial communities from methane-producing bioreactor in Wageningen University, Netherlands - Granular Sludge_31_08-R1 | ecosystem: Engineered > Bioreactor > Anaerobic >... | reverse complement strand
GACTGGGCATCCTGCATTATCCCCGCGGCTTTGAAATGGCACAGGTACTACTCCCTTCTCGCAAAAAAACCGGCAACTCTCCTTACGATCCACAACCTGGCCCACCAGGGGAGCCTGCCCATTGATGTTCTGGAAGAGTGGGGAATGGGTCCCGGGGCTTATGGCCTGGATGGCCTGGAGTATTTCGGGGAGGCCAACCTACTCAAAGGGGGGATAACATCGGCTGATCTTATTACTACCGTGAGTCCCTCCTATGCCGGGGAAATATTGACCCCAGCCTTTGGAGAGGGTCTTGAGGGAGTGCTGAAATATCGAAAGGAAAAGATAAAGGGTGTTCTTAACGGTCTCGATACTATTTCCTGGGATCCCTTGAGGGACCCGGCTCTGCCAGCCCGATTTGGCCAGGGTAACATGAGGGGCAAAAAAAACTGCAAGAATGCTCTATTGGAAAGATGCGGATGGGAAGCCTCCGAAGGAGCTGTAATGGTCTCGGTGGGAAGGCTTGTCAGGCAGAAGGGGATGGACCTGGTCCTTGAGTGCCTCGATAGGATCCTTGAGGGAGGGGGCCACCTCGCGGTGATCGGCACAGGGGAACTGGTCCTGGAGAAAGCTTTTTCGGAAGCAGCCGCGACGAGACCTGACAGGGTCTTCTTCCTGCCTGGTTTCGATGAGGGACTGGCCAGACTTGCCTACGCCGGGGGAGACATCTTTCTCATGCCTTCCTTGTTCGAGCCCTGTGGTCTCTCCCAGATGATTGCCATGCGTTACGGGACCGTTCCGGTGGCGAGAAAAACAGGGGGCCTTGCAGACACGATATCCGATGTTGACGAACAGCCCGGGGGGACAGGGTTCCTCTTCGGAGAGAGCAACCCCGATGCTCTGGCTGATGCGGTAGCAAGGGCAAGGGCCAGGTTCTCCTCTCCCCGGCAGTGGTCGGCGGTCCGAAAGCGTTGCATGGAGGGGGATTTTTCGTGGAAAAGTTCTGCCCGTGCCTACGTAAACCTTTATCGATCTCTTGTTCTCGAAGGATCTGCAATTAAACGGGAGGGATAGACATGATCTATGGCAAACACGGGAGAGTCCTTGCGGTGGTGCTTGCGGGAGGCAAGGGGGAGCGGCTGATGCCACTCACCAAATACAGGGCCAAGCCTGCAGTTCCCTTCGCCGCAAAATACAGGATCATTGACTTTGCCCTCTCCAACCTCATCAACAGCGGGCTCTTCTCGATTTACGTCCTCGTCCAGTTCAAGAGCCAGTCCCTGAATGAACATATCGAGAGGGGGTGGCAGTTCGGGGGAGCCATGCGTGACCGGGACCATTTCGTGACCCTTGCTCCCGCCCAGATGTGGCGCGGAGAGCATTGGTACCAGGGGACATGCGACGCGGTCTTTCAGAACCTCCACCTCGTTACTCTCTATGATGCCGACCATATATGCATATTTGCGGCAGACCACATCTACAAGATGGATGTCGAGCAGATGCTCGACTACCACATGGAGAAGAAGGCCGACGTGACCGTCGCCGCCAACGTGGTTCCCAGGTCCGAGGCCTCGCAGTTCGGGTGCATTCAGGTTGACGGCTCTGGGAAAATAATCGGTTTTGTCGAAAAGCCGAAAGATCCTCCGGAGATTCCCGGAAGGCCGGGCTACACCTACGTCTCGATGGGGAATTATATTTTCGAAAGGGAAGCCCTCGAAGAATCGGTTCTTGACGATGCTCAAAACGAAAACAGCAGCCACGATTTCGGAAAGGATGTTCTCCCGGTTCTTCACGAGAAATGCTCTGTCTATGCCTACGATTTCTCGACAAATGTCCTTCCGGGAAGGGACAGGCCGTACTGGAAGGATGTCGGGACAATAAAGGCTTACTGGGAGGGGCACATGGATCTTTGCAGACCCAACTCGGACATGACCCTCTACAACCCGAGGTGGCCGATCCGGACGGTTTCCTTCTCCGACCCACCCGCCTACTCATATCCCGAGGGGGGAAAGAACTGCTCGGAGATAGGGACCCTGAGAGCAGAGGGGAGCAGGATCCTCGGTGCCGTAGTCCACAGGTCTGTCCTTTCGAGACAGACCCTTATCAGGGCCGGGACAATTATTGAAGAGAGCATCATCGGCCAGGGCGTCGAGATAGGGGAAGGGTGCAGGCTGAGGAAGGTCATCGTGGACGCCCATAACAAGATCCCGCCGGGAACGGTAATAGGTCACGATCTTGACGAGGACCGGAAACACTACCACGTGGACGAGGAAGCGGGCGTAGTAGTGGTTGGCATGCCAGTAATGCAGTTGAGAAAATACCTCGAAATACCGGTTATTCCGATCCTGGAGCGCTAGTTCCACCATGTTGTATAATTTAGTATAAAGGTACTTCTATCGGTTATTGTTTTTATCTCCAGCCAGTCCCTCCAGAGGGGCATATTTGTGATTTCGAGGTGTTAATTGAAGAACATAATCCAGATATCCGAGGCTGCCTCGCTGGCGCTCCACGGAATGGGCCTTCTGGCCATCAAGGGGGGGCGCTTGAGCGTCCGCGAAATGGCCCTCGTGACCGGTTCTTCGGAGGCGCATCTTTCAAAGGTTTTTCAGAGGTTGTCCCGGGAAGGTTTAGTGACATCAGTACGTGGACCCGGTGGTGGTTTTATTCTGGCCCGTCCGGCGGCAGAAATAACACTCCTGGATATTTATTCTGCCATAGAGGGGGAGCCGAAGCTGGAGCCCTGTCTGCTGGGCAAAGTAAAATGCCCTTTCGGGAAATGTATTTTCGGGGAGATGATCCCGGAAATAACAGGCCGTTTTATAGATCACCTCTCCCGAACCACTCTCGCGGAAATGGCCAACCCCTCCCCCGGTAAATAAAACAGGGGAAAGGCGATCAGGCGCCTTTCCCCTGTTTTTTACCGGGTGTCTTTGTCTTTGCGGCTTCGCGGCTTATCTCCTCGAGCAATGGTTCATCCTCGGTCTGGAGAAAACCCTTTAGTCCCGAGATGCCCGCCCCGGCGTCACCGGGGGCCGACAAACCTTTTTTCTCGAGCTCCTTGTCGAAGAGCAAGGCGAAGAGGACCCCTGTAAGACTTCCGGAATTGATCACGTTTAAATAATCCGTCTCCATTTGATCAATATAGGGTATGTAGTACGCCATCAGTTCATGTTCCGACGCAAGCCGGAGATATCTTATAAGTTTCTCGGCTTCCAGCATTTCCGGGTGCCTCATGGAGTTTTTCAACAGCGTGGTCAGGTACTTGAAGTTCGGGAAACTGGAACTCCTGGTTCCGTCCAGGCCGTTTTTTTCCCAGTTGGCAATGGTGATGTTGCCGACCTCCATGAGTCGGGCGAACTGCAGTTGTGTAAGACCCAGGCTTATCCTGAGCTTCCTTACGTATTCCCCCGATACCACCGGGGCCATCTTTACCTTACCTTTGTCCTGCATTGTTTGCTTCTCCCTTCAAAGTGGGTTCGCAGCGGGTGGGCAGGATAGACACCCCGCAAATATTTGTTAAGGAGTTGAATCAATCGAGAGGGATGGTCCCTGTCACAGGAAGGAGACGCCTTTGACTCGCTGTGCGGTTTTGTCGAGGATGATCTGATAATGCCATGAGTCAGGATTGCCGTGACCGGGCGCATGAGAATGAACCTCCCAAAAAAATAAGCCTCCGTAAGGGGCCGGAAGCTTCTGGAAAAACCCTCTGAAACTCGGCAACCCGGCTGTCATGGCTAATAAGCGTTAGACCCGCGGTTTTGCGTCATCGCCTTTCGACGATTTTGCCTTTTTCGGTTCTTACTTACATTATAATAGACAAATGCAATATTGCAAGACTCGAACGTTGATGTAATTGCTTCAGGGGCAAGGGTTCACGCAGCGCAGACCCTGTTGCGTCCCTTTTCCTTGGCTTCGTAAAGAGCCCGGTCAGCACGTTCGAAAAAAATCTCGGGGGTGGCGCTTTCCGGGGATGTGACTCCCGTTACGCCGAAACTGGCTGTAACCCTGAACGACTGTTCCTGAAAACGTACCATGAGAGATTCAAGGGCCTGTCTCATTTTCTCGGCTATCGCGATTGCGGCGGCCCGATCGGTCTCGGGAAGAAGTACGATGAATTCCTCTCCCCCGAAACGTCCCATAATGTCCGACTTCCGCAGGCAGGAAGCCAGGGTCTTCGCTGCCGAGACCAGGACGGCATCGCCTGCGGCATGTCCGTGAGCGTCGTTGATGTTCTTGAAATGGTCGAGATCCAACATAATCAGCGAGATCGATCCGCCGTATCTCTGGAAGCGGTAAACTTCCCTCGCCGCCACATCTTCGAAGTGTCTTCGGTTATAAATGCCGGTAAGGCCGTCGAGAGCCGCCAGTTTTTCCAATTGCCCCATCAGTTGGCGAGCCTGTGTAAAATTGCTCAGCATTATGATCTTTCCCGCCTGATATCCCTGCCAGTCGACAAGACTGGATGCTCGGCACTTGAAACAGGCAGGGCTATCGGGGCTCTTGAAGTCAGTTTCCAGTTCATCCGACGGGTCGCTTCCTATGCATCGGAGCAAATCAGGGTATTTAGACAAAGTTTCAAAGACACAGGTTCCGACGGAATCCGGATTGATCTCTGGCACTATATCTTTCAGGCAGGAATTGAAATCGATTATTCTGTCAAGATTGTCGAGGACCAGAACTCCATCGTTCATGCACTCGAATACAGCATCCCTTGCCAGGGGGACAATATCCAGGATCCGGTACCTGAACAGCCCAAAAGAAAAGAGAGCCCCGCTCAAGGTCAGAGCGAAGGGAACGATGTCGAGGCCTCTGGGAGAAGCCCCGAACATATAAAGGACCATGACCAGCCACGGGATGATTGACCCAGAGAGAAATATCATTGCCTGTTTGCGAAAGGCAGGAGATGTTCTGTGGAACATTATCGAAAAAAGGACAGTGCTGGCCATGACGCAGAAAGTCATATACGTAACGCTTATCCAGGCAACAAGTCCCCTGTCGTAGGTAAAGAAAGAGAAAGCCCCCGAAGAGTCGATGCGGGGAGAGATGTGGTAAAGATTCAGGTCCCCCAGGGTCTGGGCGGACAAAAAGAGAAATACCGGCACCGAGATAAGAAGCACGAGACGTCGCGAGGTTATAACCCTTCCATTTCCTGATATATGCAAAGAGAACAGGAGCCATGTCGGTGCGATCGCCTCTATACCGAGGTGCTGGAACCTGACCCAGGTCATAACTTCATCCATATTATCCGCCGATAGTTCCATGGCGTAGCCGAAATTGTATAAAGCGGCCCCAGCCATGCAGAGAGAGAGGAAAACAGCGGGGTAACCGGCGTTTTTCCTCCTGATCCATGTGCTTCCGGAAAGAAACAGCAGAACTGCCGAAGATACGAGCAGTAAAGGGATGGCTAGCCTGGGTTCGGACACTGCTTTGGCTCCTTTTTGTGTCGCGGGTCTGGTTTTTAATCTTTTATTCCAAATGAGGTTATATCACAACCCGCCGGAAAGACAACCGTAAACACTGCAAATACCGATATTATCGGGTTCCTTACCGTATAATTGGCCACACTAAGTGAAAGCTCCCCTTGCATTGTGGAAAAATATTTGCTATATTCCCTCGAAAGGGAGTGTCCGCAATATGAGACGAGATGAGATCAGCAGAGGTTCCATGAAATCCGTAAACTTTTACTGGTGGTGGCGCTGAGAGCGCCGCAGACCATTGCGTGATTGTACGCGGGGCTGCGGGATAAAAACCGCGGCCCCGCGTTTTTTGTATCGACGAGGGGCTTATCCGAAAGGATAAAGGCCCCTCTTTTTTTTGCGGACACCCCCCAAAAGATGAGCAGAGGAGGAAGAGGGAATGAAGAGTATGAGGAAGGAAGTTGAGGCAAGAAAGGGATATTTCGGGACTTTCGGCGGGAGCTATGTGCCGGAGCAATTGCAGCCGAGGCTTGACGAACTGGAGGCGGCTTTATCATCTGCAATGGGTGACGATCTTTTTGCGATGGAATTCACCAGGCTTCTGAAGGAATACGTGGGAAGGCCGTCGGCTTTGACATACTGCGAAAACATATCCCGCAACTATGGTGGAGGCAGCCTTTTCCTCAAGCGCGAGGATCTCAATCATACCGGCGCCCACAAGATCAACAACACTATAGGGCAGGCGCTCCTTGCGAAACGGATGGGCAAAAAGGAGCTGATAGCTGAGACCGGGGCGGGGATGCATGGTACTGCGACAGCCACGGTGGCTGCCCTTATGGGAATGAAGTGCACCATCTACATGGGAGCCGTCGATGTGCAGAGACAGGCTCCCAACGTTTTGCGCATGAAGGCTCTTGGGGCCGAGGTCGTGTCCGTGAAACATGGACAGCAGACCCTCAAGGAGGCCGTCGACGCGGCACTCGAGGCCTATGTAATGAACCCGGATACCTTCTACCTGCTGGGCTCTGCCGTTGGGCCCCACCCCTTCCCGACCATGGTCAGGGGATTCCAGAGCGTTATAGGCAGGGAGGCACGGGAGCAGTTCCTTGCAAGAGAGGGGAAACTGCCCGACCATGTGGTTGCCTGTGTCGGTGGTGGAAGCAACGCCATAGGTATTTTTTCGGCATTCCTTGACGATCCGGACGTGGGGATAGTTGGTGTGGAACCCGCCGGAAGGGGTCTGGAGACAGGGGAGCACGCCGCGACCCTGATGAAAGGGAAACCGGGGATTATTCATGGATTCAGAACCTACGTGCTGACCGAAGATGATGGCGAACCATCCCCCGTCTACTCCATCTCGGCGGGTCTTGACTATCCCGGGGTTGGTCCCGAGCACGCGCATCTCATGGAAAGCGGCCGGGCATCCTACGTCTCTGTTACTGATGATGAGGCTGTTGAGGCCTTTCAGGTTCTCTGCCGTAGCGAGGGGATCATTCCGGCTCTCGAGAGTTCCCATGCCGTGGCGCACGCCCTGAAAATGCTTCCGGCTCTTTCAAAGGAAGAGACGGTTCTGGTGAACCTTTCCGGGAGAGGGGACAAGGATCTGGATTCGGTACTCCCGCTGCTGGGATTGGAATAAATTCCGTAACTCGTAACTGGTAAACCCCGTGAACCGTGAATCGGGAATCGTGAATCGAAAAACCAGATTCTTCACCCTTCGGGTTCAGAATGACAAGAAAGGACTGTCATCCTGAGGAGCGTAGCGATCGAAGGATCTGTTCTTGCCCTTCCCGTTCACCGTTGACCGTTGACCGTTTACGCCTTTGGTTTTGTCATTCCCGTTGATCCTCAGAATGACAAAAAGAACAAAAAGCCAGGCAAGACAAGGAAACAGCTGGAAGGACAAAAGTATCCCCCCGTTGGGGTAAAATGGTCGGAAACGACACATGGCCCTGATGGGGGGATTTTCCGATTGAAAAACCAGAGAACCGAAAAAGCCCTCTTTGTTTCATGGGTCGGGCTTGTGGTGAATGTCGGTCTCACCATATTCAAGTTTATCGCAGGTTTTGCGGGGAACAGCGCGGCAATGGTCGCCGACGCGGTGCACTCCCTTTCCGATTTCGCGACGGATATCGTGGCCGTCATCGGCTTCAAGGTCACGGGCCGTCCTGTCGACAGGTCCCACGACTACGGGCACGGCAAATTCGAGACCCTTACGACAGTGATAGTGGGAGTCACGCTCCTTGCCGTGGCGGCGGGAATCTTCTACAGCGGAGGCAGGAGAGTGCTGCTTGTCCTCAAGGGAGAGACGATACCCCGGCCTGGAATGATAGCTCTTATTGCGGCGGGTCTGTCCATTGCCGTCAAGGAATGGCTTTACTTCTACACAAAAAGAACGGCCATCCAGATCTCCAGCGATGCTCTCATGGCAAAAGCCTGGGATCACCGCTCTGACGCGCTCTCCTCGGTGGGGACGCTTTTTGGCATCGGGGGAGCGATCTTCCTGGGGCCAGGGGCCAGGGTGCTTGACCCTGTCGCGGCCCTCATCGTGGCAGCGGTCATCGTGAGGGTGGCGCTTCCGATAACGATCAGGAGCCTGAGCGAACTTCTCGAGGAGTCCCTTGACGCCGAGCAGGAAGACGAGATCATGGGCGCCATTCTTGTAGTTCCTGGAGTTGAGGGGGCGCATCACCTGAGGACAAGGCGCATAGGAGCCAATGTCGCAGTTGAGGTGCATATTCTGGTTGATAGAGATCTTCGCATAACTGAAGCACACGATATTGCGACCATGGCAGAGAAAGCTGTGAGAAGTATCCACGGTGAGGACTCATTCGTTTCTGTTCATATCGAGCCGGTATCGGAGGAGATTCCGGAGAGCATACCTTTCGATGACGGACATAACGGCTGTGAGAACGGACCGGGCCATCACGAAAGGGATTTTAAATGGCAGGAGTGACTATCACTGATACCATAAAGTGAGGAGATATCTTTTGGAAAATTCTTTGAGTGAAGCCATGGAGAGGCTGAAGAGGCAAGCAGGTCTTCTTGATGAACCCATTGAAGAGTTGAGGAGCCTTCAGAGCAGGCTGGAAGGAGAGGCTGAACGTTTCCTTGAATCTGTTGCAAGGGCTGCAGGCGGTCGCCCCCTGAAATTTTCGTGGGGTTCTCTGGGTTGCGTTATTCGCAAAGGCGCTAACGGTGCTTTATGCGATTGTCGTGTCGAAGAAGGAGACGAGGAGATCGGAGAGCTTGCCGCTGACCTTTCACTCGACCTTGAATCAGCGACGCGTGTCTACATTCTCTCCCACAGGGAGGAGATCACGGAAGCGTGCGCGCAGGCGCTCGAAGACCAGAGGCAGACCCTGCGCGACAGTATCGATCACATCCGTTCGATCCTGGACCTTGGCGGTGAAGATCCGGATACCTCAGATGGGCCTGGGCTTCATGGCGGAGATCCAGGCTCCGGCAGCAACTCCGCCGGCATCTAGCGACTTTGCCCCGGAGAGGTCAGGGAACATCTCCTCAAGCTGGCTGGGTGTGAAATCGTAGACCCTGGTCGGAGAGACCGATATTCCGGTGAACCCGGCCTCAGCAAGTTTTTGCTCATATTCTTCCCTTCCAAGGGCTCCGGCGACGCACCCTGCCCACGCGTCGATGCTGGCGCGGATCTCCTCCGGAATGGGGCGAAGGAATACGACATCCGATACGGATATCCTCCCTCCAGGCTTGAGGACCCTGAATATCTCGCGGAAAACGGCATCCTTGTCGGGTGAGAGGTTTATGACGCAGTTCGAGACAACTACGTCGATGCTTTCGTCGGGGAGAGGTATTTCCTCAATGAACCCCTTCAGGAACTCGACGTTTTCCAGTCCCCAGTGGATCCGGTTGGATTCGGCTGTAAGGATCATCTCATCGGTCATATCAAGGCCGAAGACCTTTCCCGAAACTCCCACCTCTCCGCCCGCGAGAAAAGCGTCCAGACCTGCGCCACTTCCCAGGTCCAGGACAGTCTCACCGGGCTTAAGTCCTGCCATCTCCACGGGGCTGCCGCAACCGAAGGATTGGCCCTCGACACCTCCGGGTATCCTTTCAAGAACGGCTCCTTCGTAGATGCCCGCAGTGATGGGGTCCCCTGCTTCAGTCCCTCCACAGCAAGATGATGAGCCCCCGCAGCATGATCTCTTGTTCCGTATGGCCTCGGCGTATTTTTTGCGAACCTTTTCCCTGATATCGTCCATTACCGTCTATTCTCCTTCACCTGAATATGCTGGTTTATCCTCGTTCCTGAAGCATTTGCACTCTCCCGTTCTGTAAGACTCCGATATGGCTGAAATACCAGTAATGAGAGCCCTTCGTTCCTCAGGAGGCATCTTTTGTATTATCGATCTGTAGAAATCTTCCATTGCCTGCTCCGTCAGGCTGTGGAATTGTTCTCCCTTTTCAGTCAATGCCAGAACCAGGGATCTCCGGTCTTCCGGGTCCTGCTCCCTGGTGATGAAATCCATGGCCACAAGGCTGTCAGCCAGCCTGGTGACGGTGCTTCTGTCAAGTCTCAGGGTCTCGGCGAGCATTCCGGGAGAGACTTTTCCGAGACGCCCTATCTCTACAATGGCGTGACATTGGGCCACCGTTACCCCGCAGCATGAAGCACGATCCCTGTCCAGCAGAGAAAGATTTCTGAAAAGTTCCCGCGTCGCCTCTCTTAGTTCTCTTGCCTCATTTTTGGCCCCCATGGCACACCTCCAGCGAAAGTAATTGTATATCCCTACTATTGAGCTTTGCAAGCGGTTTGTTGTATAAGATTTCTTAAGTCCTGATTCTGTGGCTATGGATCGGTGATATCATGGACCGGGCTCGGCCGTGCGGTTCTAAAAAACCAGAGACGGAGGATAATTTATCATTGGCCAAAGAACACAAGGGGAACTTCGAATATCAGATCAAGACTCATCCAAGGGCAAAGAGGGTTACCATGAGGGTAAACGCGCCGGAAGGTCTTGTGATAGTGGTGCCGAAGGGTTTCTCAAAAGATAAAATAGCCGAAATTATCGAGGAAAAAAGGTCCTGGATAGAGAAAGCCCTTTACAGAGTTCTTCCTGCGAGTTCCCGGGAAGATATTTCCGGTCCTCGGGAGAATTTTTTCTCGCCTGCTTTCGGCAGGAACCTTGAACTCGACAGAAATGATGCAAGAGGGTCTCTTCGCCTGCTAGCGGTGGAGAACATAACGCCTCTTGCCTGGAAGATTTCCGGGGAGACGGGGCTTCGGCCGGAAAAATTTACCATCAAGAATCAAAAGAGTGTCTGGGGGAGCTGTTCCACGAAAAACAACATCAACCTGAACCAGAAACTGCTTTTTCTGGAGCCCTGGCTTGTCCGCTACGTTATACTGCATGAACTTTGCCACCTCAGACACCGGAATCACTCTGCCGGATTCTGGAACTTCCTCGCGGAACTGGATCCGCGCTGCCTGTCCCACAGGAAGGAGATCAAAGAGGCCCAGCGCAAGGTGCCGCATTGGGCTTATTGACGGGGCATGACGCAAATTTGGTTGTCAGCAGGTTAGAATAGTACCGGGAGGTGAAACTATGGCAAAAGTGAAAAAAACTCTGATCATGATGGTGTCAGTCGTGGCCGTTGCCTGTCTTGCCGTGTCTTTGTCTGCCTGGGAGGGGCCGATGGTCTTTTCCCGAAGGGATGGCATCATCTACATGATGGCCGAAAAGGGGCTTACGGCGGTGGATGTGGCAATGGGACTGGATCCTGACATAGGACCCGATGGAAGATCCATTGTCTACGTGACCGAAGAGATCGCCAGCGATGGCGCCGAGTCATCTTTCATCTGGATCAAGAATCTTGAGAACAATAGTGTCCGCTCGGTCCTGAAAGGCGGGGGCAGGATAAGGCTCCCGGAGTGGTCTCCCGATGGTTCTGAAATTGCTTTTCTGATGTTCGACAGTGAATATTTCTGGAGCATCCACGTTGTCCGTCCCGACGGGACGGGGTTCCGAAGGGTTGCGGGGAGCAAACCGGGTGGTGAGGGCCCCGTTCTTTCCGGCTCGGTCAGCTGGTGGCCAGACGGGAAAAGCCTCATAGCTCAGGACGGGCTCTTCGTTTACCGGTTCGGCCTCGATGGGAACCTGATGGAGAAAACTCCCGTAGAGATGTTCACAGGGGACAGGTACGCCACGACCTCCACGGATCGTTTCCTGCCGCACCCCGAGCGTGAGGGGCTTTGGGCTTTTACCATGTCGGTTCGGGGTACGCCCCTTTTCGAGAAGACCTTCAACGAGCCGAACCAGGCCCTGTTCATTATCGACATGGCTTCCGGAGAAAAGAAGAGGCTCACCCCGGAGGACATGCTGGCCATGGATATCAACTGGTCACCGGACGGAAGGATGATCTTTTTCAGCGGTTACAGGGACGCAAACATGAACGAACCCTACCCCTTCAGAATCTACTCACTGGATGTCGGGACGGGTGAAATAACGGAAGTCTGCCCCGGGGAGCAGCCCAGCCTCTGATAATATGCCTGTTACCTATAGAGGGGAGCCCTACCTGGCGCTCTCCTCTATCTCCTGGATCTTCTCCTCGAATCCGTAGATGGTACCGTCGAGCTCCTCCACCGTCCTGTCGAGGTACTGCATCCCCGTTATCTGGTATCCCGGCGGGATATGGTTGGAGAAGCGCTTCACCTTGAGAAGTGACTTGAGGTAACTCTTCTCGAAGAGGTTGATGACCTGGGCGGCGGTAAGGGCATCGGCTTTCCCGTCCTTCAGGAAAAGGTGGGCCATTTCGAGGTTCTCGCCTATCTCCATCTCCCCGTACCAGATATCGGCCAGGGTCTCGCGAAAGTGTTCCCTCTCCTCCGGCTCGATCATTTCACGTATGGTCTTCTCGATAAACTTCAGCCCAGCTATCAACTGCCCTTCAATGATCCTCGGGTCTGAAGGGGGGAGAGAGAAAGAGGCGATATATTCGGCTTCGTCGATGACGGTGCGTCTTTTTTTCAGGAGTCTGCCGTAGTCTGGTCTCAGGGAAACCGTCGCCTTTTCAGGCTGAGCCCCTACCAGGTGTCTGAATACGGCTCCGGTGTCGACCCCCCTGGATTCGAAGGGGGAGCTTTTCAGCCAGGTCACGAAGCCCGTGTCGAACAATCCTTTTCTTCCCGCCCTGCCCGCCATCTGTGAGAACTCGTTACGGGAAATGGGTTCACGATCGTGGTAACGGACCAGTTGCGCGAACACCACGTACTCTGCCGGGAGATTCACGCCAAGGGCCAGGGCGTTGGTACCGCAGACGACGTCCAGTATCCTCTCCCGGAATGCCGACTCGACGAGAAGTTTCTCCTTGGGGAGCATGCCGCCGTGGTAAACCCCCACACCCCTCAGAAGAGGCATCTGGACCTTGTCGACGTCCAGAATGTCCGCAAGTTCGTAGAGCCTCTCCCTGTGGGGTTTTCCTTTTCTTTCCCTTTTGCGGGCTATCTTGTAGGCCAGGTCCACGGCTCCCTTCTGGGAGAAAACAAAGACCAGGGCATCGTGAAGCCTCTCGAACCGGGCCGGTTTGCGGGGAGTGAAGACCAGTTTGGTGACTCTTTCGCGACCCTCGTAGACCTCGAAACGTCTCCCGGTGATCCTGTTCAGGTAATCACCTACGGATCTGGCTCCTCCAAAGGTCGCGGACATGACCAGTATGGGGGAGTCCGGGTGAGTGTCCCTGATCCCTTCGATATATGTCCTGGCCCGGTCGGGGTCATCGAAAATATAGTGAAACTCGTCCACGACGACCTTGAGGCCGGGCGTCCCTGCGTATTTGAGGGAGTAGATTTCCTGGGTGCAGCATATCACGGGGGCGCTTTCGTTTTTCTTGAAATCCCCTGTCTCTATTCCCACATCCAGACCCATCCTGCGGAGTTCCATGTAACGCTCGTTGCTGAGGGCCTTGATGGGTGCGGTGAATATTACGCGCTTAGCCCCGGGGGGCCAGGTATTCCCCTCAATATCCATCAGTCCTGCCCAGAGGTAGGCCACCCATGTCTTGCCGGAGCCGGTGGGAGCGGCCAGAACGGCGTCCCTTCCTTTTACTTTGTCGAATGCCTCGATCTGCCAGGGATAGAAATTTTTGTCCATCATTGTCATGCTCCTTAAGACGCCGTATTCAAAGCATAATCATACTATGAAAGGGAGTCTCTCCCCCCGGTCTGATCTTCGCCTTTCTTATTGACCTCTCTGGTTTTTCCGGTATCATTTCATAAAACCGCGACACCAGGGAGGAGTGGAGAGTATGAGAAAAAGAAAGGTGATAGTATTTGCGGCCTGCCTTCTCGTTGCGGCATTCATGTCAACGGCAGCATTTGCCGCTACCGTTACGATTTCCGGAGAACAGACAAGGGGCACGGGACCTCTCAGGAATGCCCAGCTGAAGTCAACCCCTGTGACACTGCCCTCGGACGGGGTCATAATTGCGGCGAGCACCTCCGGAGCAAGCCTATGGATCAACGATGGTTACGGGAACTGGGTTGTCAGTTTCTACAACCTCGCTGACGCAAAGGGCTATAGGCTCCCTGCGGGTACCTACACTGTCTTCCCCAATCTGAATCATGCACAGTACAGCGCTATAGCAAGCATTACCGTCGAATACTAAACCTGCCATCTCCTCAAAAAAACATCGATCCTTAAAGCCGCCCCCGGGGGCGGCTTTTTTTATTTCTCTTGACGAATTATTGGAGAAACCAATATAGTTAATTGTCACCGGTCGGTGACAGGAGGTGCCATGAAAGACAGGGAAGAGACAAGCAAGAAAATTCTTCAGGCAGTGGGGGATGTTCTCTCCAGTGAGGGTTTCCAGGGTATAGGGATAAACAACATCGCCCGAAGGGCCGGTGTGGACAAGGTCCTGATATACCGTTACTTCGGGGACCTTCCAGGCCTTCTTCGCGAGTTCGCTAATAGCGGTGATTATTGGCCGTCGATGAGTGAACTGATAGAGGGAGCCGAAAAGGCCCCTGCCCCCCCGGATGGGGCGGACCTCGCCGTGGCCCTTCTCAAGGGGTATATGAGGGAAATTGGAGGATCCGCTTCGGCCCAGGAACTCCTGCTGGGAGAACTTGTCTCCCGCAACGAGCTGTCAGAGGCCTCCGCCAGAAAAAGAGAGAGGCAGGGGGCGGACCTCATTGAGGCTCTTGTAAGTGCAGTGCCTGACGCTGGTGGAAGAGATGTGGCCGCCATGGGTGCCCTACTCTCGGCGGGGCTCACCTTTTTGATGCTCCGTGCCCGCACATCTGATGCCTACCTCGGCATTGATATCTCTTCCACCGAGGGGTGGGAGCGAATAGAAAGGGCTATGGAAGAACTGGTGCGGGGTGTTCTGCGTTCCTGAAGCAGACGCGACTTAAATAAAAAGGGGCTGTCCCCATGAAAATGCGGCGCCCATAATCCATCAACGATCCAAAAAGGAGGCTTCATCATTTGAGAAGAAACGGGATCTTTCTTTGCGCCGCGTTATTGTTCTCTGCTCTTTTGTGCGGCACCGCGCTCGGGGCGGGGTTTGCCCTCTACGATTTCAGCGCCAGGGGGAACGCCCTCGGCGGGGCGATGGTCGGTCGCGCCGACGATCCCTCGGCCATAGCCTTCAACCCTGCGGGAATAACCCAGATCCCGGGGAGCAGTTACATGACGGGTCTCGCCTTCATCATGCCCAGGGGGACGGTTACGCAGTCTGGAGGTTCCGCTGTCGACCTGAAAGAGCATACCTTCATCCCTCCTCACTTCTACTACACCCGGCAGATGAACGACAAGGTCTGGTTCGGCCTTGGCATGATGACACGTTTTGGCCTGGGAACGGATTTCCCCAGTGACTGGTTTGGAAACTTGAACAGCTTTTATGCGAATATCGAATCGGTATCACTGAACCCGAATGTTGCCTGGAAGGTGAATGATTCCTTCTCCCTCTCCCTCGGGGCAGAGGTGCTGTGGATGGAGTACTTTCAGAAAAAGAAGTATGCCGCTGGAAATCAGGAGGCACAGCTGAAAGGTGACGACATCGGCTACGGATGGAATGTTGGAATGCACTTCAGGCTTGACGAGGCGACCCGCATCGGCCTCCACTTCCGCAGCCAGATCAAGCTCAGGATCTCCGGGCGGGCAGATGCAACAGCCTCTTTCGGCGGAGCAACGAGTACCGATGCCTGGGGGGACATTACACTCCCCGAGATGTACTTCTTCGGTGTCAGCAGGCAGTTTACACCGAAACTCAACATTGAGGTCGGCGCCATATACACGGGGTGGGATTCCTATGACAGGATGGACATCCATTACGCGGAAGCATTCATATCACCAGGCAACGTTCTTACCCCGTCGGAAAAGAACTACAAAAACGTCTGGCGGTACCAGCTGGGTATAGAGTACAAGCAGAGTCCCGAATGGACCTGGCGCTTCGGCTACACCTACGACCAGTCGCCCATACCTGACGCGACCATCGACTACCAGGCACCCATGAGCGACCGGCAACTCCTTTCGGTCGGCTTCGGCTACACGAAGAACGACAGGACCTGGGACATCGCCTACACCTACCTTATGGCCGATGATCGCAACATCGCAGGCCGAGCAGGATCAGGTGTAGTCGATTCCCGCACCAGCAACATGGATGCCAACATCTTCGTCATCAGTTACAGCGTGAAGTTTTAGGGGTGTGGCGCTCAAGGGAAAAAAGCGGAAAAAAGCAAGGAGACTGGCATCTGGAGACATGAGGCGGGAAAGGCCGAGGGCGTGCGCTTTGTCATCCTGAGCGCAGCGAAGGATCTGGTTCTGACTCAGATTCCCGCCGGTGGGCAAAGGGCGCGGAACGTCCGCCTGCTGGCGGATTCCGCTTCGTCATTTCATTCCTCAGAATGACAAGGCTTTGCCCTTCCAGTCTCCTGTTTCCAGCTTCCTGACTCCTGCTCTTCAGGTTCATTCCGTTTACTGTTGACCGTTCACTGTTCACGCATTTAAGGTTTCCCCCTTTCGTGTAAAATTACAGGACATGAGCAAACAGGGGAGGCATAAAGAGTATGGAACTTGACTTCATCAAAGGGCACATGGGAGGCAACACGATCATCCTTCTGGACGGCAGGCAGGTCTCGGACGAGTCGGATGTTCTGGAAACGGCTCTCAAGGTTCTGGACAAACTTCATCTCTATGCCGACCAGGCTGGTTTTATCTATCCCTCGGAAGGCGAAAACTGTCTCAGGGCCGTTGTAGTCGACATCACCAACAGAAACTTCATCCCGGCCTGCGGGGGGTTCACACAGGTACTGGGGAGGGCCCTTGTAGATACGGACCTGGCCTCCCGTTTCGGTATCACCCTGACGGAGCCGCTTACAAAGGTGACCCTGGAACTTGCCTCGGGGAAATCTTCAATAGCCATTCATATCAGAAAAGGATCTTTCGTGAAAGTCGTCAGCGACATGACATCTTTTGCGCGGATGCTCCTTGAGGATGGTGTTGCCGAGGTGGACCTCGACGGGATCAAGGCCTTCAAGTCCGGGTACTACCTGGTCCAGGGGGCGGAAGATCTTTCGGAAAACTACCTCGGTGCCGATTTCGAGGAGATGAACCAGTCCGCTGTGAAGGCCGTCTCGGAGGCGCAGGCAATCTTCCGACAGAAAAAATACTCCAGCTCTCTGCACCTCTCCCTCTTTGACACTTCGCCGAAAGTGGGGGGCGACCTTCGGGCAGTCTTCCCTCACGGAATAGCAACGGGCAATATCGAGCCCACCTGCGGGACCGGCAGCACCGCCCTTGCTCTGGCTCTGCTGGTTACGGGTGAGGGGGAAAAACTTGGCCTGGTCAAGGATAATAAACTGACCGTAAAACTGGAGACGGGGGGAGATCCCGTGATCGGTGGCCCCGACATTACCACTGTTGAGGTCCGGATGCAGGGTAGCGAAGTATCAGAAGCCGCCTTTTCGCACAGTTTCACAGAAATCACGGCGCAGGGAAAAATTTTGGTCTGGACAGGGGCAGATTCGGGCGTATAATCGGGGTTACCAAAGGATCGACCGTTTCGAAAAGGCAAAACCGCCGAAAGACGGTGACGCAAAGCTGCGGGTCTAAAGCCCCAAAGGGGCCATGATTGCCGGGCCGCCGAATTCTAAAAATACTGGAATCCATCGCGCGGTCCCTTTTTCAGGGGGCCGCGTGTGTTTTTATGGAAGTCTTCATGACCGGGAGATACCGAAGATGACGGGAGAAGAACCTGGCCAGGAAACTCTGCTGACGGGATTCGAGCGCGCCATGGCCCTTGCCGGGGCCGCCACGCTCAAGGAAGCACTTCCGATCTGCCTTGAGGCTCTTCTGGAGGCATCGGGGGAGCATCTTGACTGTGGCTGGGTATATCTTCTCAACGAAACTTCCGATACCTTTACCCTTAGATGCTCCTTTGGTGTCGGCCAGTCTTTTTCCGATGCCAATCGCTCCTGGGCTCCCGACTCGGTTCAGGGGAGGGCGCTTCTCCGAAATATTCACTGGTACGGACAATTCCATGATGTTTTTGGTGAGAGAGATACTCTTCTTTCATCGGAAGGTCTTCGCGCGCTGGCAGTGCTCCCTGTGTTCCGCAAGGATGTCGTCGAAGGGTGTTTCTGCCTTGCCTCCCACTCCTTCGAGACAGTTCCCGTCAATATCAGGTGCGACCTTGAGGCCCTGTCCAGATGGTTCGACAAAACCATAAGCAGGCTACAGGTAAGCGAAAGCAGGATAAGAGAATCCTGGGACCTCCTGGCTCTTTTCGATGCCATGGCGGAGATGGTCTTTGCCTTTGGCCTTGACGGAGAGATCCTCTGGATGAACAGGACGGCCAGGGATGAACTGGGTTTCGAAAGAGACGACGCAAAGAGGGTCCATCTGCTGGATATTCATCCCACGGAATATCACCCCGATGCAGCCAGGACCTTTCGAAGGATGCTTTCCCGGGAGCAACAGACGTCTGCCCTCCCTTTCCTGAAAAGGAACGGAAGCGTTGTTCACGCCACTATGTTGGGAGTCCCCGGCAGATGGAGGGGCGAGGAGGTACTTTTCGGGATAAGCAGTATCAATGAAACTTCCTTCCCGGTTGCGGGAGACATGGCCTTAGCGCTGGCTTCCATTCGGAAGGAGATAGGCATGATAGCTGCGAAATTCGACGAACGCCTTTCCCGCATCGAAAAGGCCGTTCTTGCGGATGAAGAGACCGGCGAAGGTCTGGTTTCGGCGGCGCGAAAAACCGGGATCAACCCCTGATGGCGGAGGTTTGTCAATGAATTATGAAGGCCTGAAATTCACCAAGATGCAGGGTAACGGCAACGATTTCATCATTATCGACAACAGGAGCAGATCTTTCGGAGATGACTCTCTCAGAGATATGGCTCTTGCCCTTTGCCGCAGGAGGATATCCATAGGCGCAGATGGCTTGATGGCCATAGAGAAAAGCGATGATGCCGATTTCAAAATGAGGCTCTTCAATTGTGATGGTTCAGAAGGCGAGATGTGCGGCAACGGAGCGAGGTGTCTCGCAAGGTACGCCTTTGAGAAGGGGATCGCTCCCAAAAAAATGACGATAGAAACTCTGGCGGGGCCTGTATCGGCGCAAGTGACACCCCCCTATGCGACCCTGGACATGGGTCTTCTCGACATGACCTCCGTCGAGAGGGGGCAGAACAAGAACATCTCAGGCGAGGACTTTCCATATAGCCATCTGACAGTAGGGGTCCCCCACACGGTCATATTCCAGGACCCGGGCGACAGGAGAAGCCCCGGGGATCTTGCGCCGATAGCTATCGTCTTCCAGTCAGACAGAGACCTCTTCCCCCTGGGAACCAACGTGAACTTTCTCAAAGTTTCTGGTCCAAACTCACTGGATGTCAGGACCCGGGAGCGGGGCGTTAACGACTTCACCCTTTCCTGCGGGACCGGATCCACGGCGGCTGCCGCTGCTGCATGGATGGAGGGGCTTGTATCCTCTCCGGTTGATGTCACAAACCCCGGAGGCGTGAACACGGTGCTTATAGAGGAGAATGGGCCTGGAGTGGCCAGGCTGTTCCTGCGTGGCTTGACCGTTTTTGTTGCCGAGGGATCTGTCCTGTCGTGAATGGGGAATAGGGAATCGAAAAAGCAAAAGAATGAACCTGAAGAGCAGGAGTCAGGAAGCTGGAAACAGGAGACTGGAAGGGCAAAAAAGCCGTAAGACGTGAGACGTGAGACGAAAAATCAAGGGCGTAAACGGTAAACGGTCAACGGTGAACGGAATGAACCTGAAGAGCAGGAGTCAGGAAGCTGGAAACAGGAGACTGGAAGGGCAAAAAAGCCGTAAGACATGAGACGTGAGACGTGAGACGTGAGACGAATGGAAAAACAAGGGCTTGTCATTCTGAGCGAAGCGAAGAATCTGTTTTAGGTTCCGGGAATTGTGAATCGAAAGATCAAACACCAAAACCAGATTCTTCTCCGCCAGTAGGCGGATCAGAATGACAAATCTTGGGCCCCCGGTTCTTTCAAAAAAAGGTTTTCTCTGCGGGGCTCCACCCTCTGCGTCCACTGTGGTGCAAAGAACCGTGAATCGTGAGTCGGGAATCTTGAATCGAAAGATCAAACACCAAAACCAGATTCTTCACCCTTCGGGCTCAGAATGACAGGCAAGAGCAAGGCGTGAACGGGAAACCAAAACGACAAAGTGCCTGGAGGTTCTTTCTCTCTCCCTGGGTATCTCTCAGATTAGAAACTCAAGAAAGTTATCCCTGTTAATTACCTGAAATTCCGCGCCGGGATACGATTCAATCCATTCTTTCGGAGGGGATGGTTTTTTGTTTCCCCATTTGAATTCGAAACCGTAAAGTTTGCCGTCTCTTTCCTCGATCAAGTCTATCTCTTTCCTGTCATATGTTCTCCAGAACCACTGACTGGTACGTATGCCCCGGTACGTTCTTGTTTTCATACGCTCGGAGACGAGAAAATTTTCCCAGAGCATTCCGGCGTCGTCCCTCATCCGTAGATCGTTGAAATTGTTGATCACAGCGTTCCTGACCCCGTTGTCGAGAAAGTAGAATCTTGAAGATTTTGTTATCTCTTTTCTCAGATTGCGGGAGAACGCACGAACCCGTTTCAGTACGAATGATTTTTCCAGCAAGTCCAGATATTTCTCCACCGTCTGGACAGCCAGCCCCAACCCTCTCCCCAGTTCCGAAAGTGATACATCCTTGCCGATCTGAAAAGCCACCAGACGGAGAAGATCCGTCAATTTGTCGGAATTCCGCAGGTTTTCCAGAACCAGAATATCCCTGTACATATAGGCGTCCCTCAAAGTGGAGAGGTACTCCTTTTTTTCGTCAATTGACCTGGCCGTAAGAACCTCGGGATAAGACCCGAAGACAAGCAATTCCTCCAGGCTTTGAAGCACATTCGCCCCGCCGCTCTCGCGATTAAGTTCCATGACGGAAACAGGATAGAGCAGTCCGATCCGCTGCCTGCCGGTAAGTGGTTCTCCAAGGCGATTGGAAAGCTCAAAAGAGGAAGAGCCTGTAGCAATTACGGAAAGCTCCGGCAGGTGGTCCACTATAATCTTCAAGCCCAGTCCGATCTCGGGTATCCGCTGGGCCTCGTCAATGAAGATCAAATCATAGCCGGAGAAGGCGCTCTTCATTTTTTGAACACTCTGGGCGGAAAAAAGATCCCGAAGCGGAAGGTCATCTCCTGTTCCGGAGAAAATCCTGCCCCCCCGTCCGTTCAGGAAACGTTGCACAAGGCTGGTTTTCCCGGATCTTCTGGGTCCGTAAAGAGTAAAAACCTTTCCTGGAGAGATCATATCAGGCATGATTTCTTCGTAGTAACGTTGAATCCAGGAGATCATTTCGTCACCGCCTTAGATACCATGTCTCTTATTCTACGAATTTATCGAAATTTGTAAAGTAAGTTTTACGAAATTGACTAAATTCGGCAGGTTATTGTAATCAAAGGCGTAAACGGTAAACGGGAAACAAAGGCGGCAGGAAACTGGAAACAGGAGACTGGAAGGGCAAAAAAGCCGTAAGACGTGAGACGTGAGACGAAAAATCAAGGGCGTAAACGGTAAACGGTCAACGGTGAACGGAATGAACCTGAAGAGCAGGAGTCAGGAAGCTGGAAACAGGAGACTGGAAGGGCAAAAAAGCCGTAAGACGTGAGACGTGAGACGTGAGACGAATGGAAAAACAAGGGCTTGTCATTCTGAGCGAAGCGAAGAATCTGTTTTAGGTTCCGGGAATCGTGAATCGAAAAAGTCAAAGGCAAACCCAGATCCTCATCCGCCAGCTGGCGGACTCCTCAGGATGACAGCAACCCGTCAAGGGCGTCAACGGTGAACGGTGAACGGTGAACGGTGAACGGTGAGGCACCTGTCGCCTGTCTCCAGTCTCCTTGATCTTTCGATTCACGATTTACCTTCCCTGACCCACCCCGAGACACTTTCCAGCCCCCGTCTCAGGTTCTCCGTTCCGTAGGCGTAGCCGATGCGCAGCCGCTTCTCTATGCCGAAGCACTTCCCCGGGAGCAGGAAGGTCCCCGTTGTTCCCAGCAGGTCGATGCAGAATTCGTCGGAGGGCATATCAAAATCGTAGCCCAGGAAAGCCGTCGTTCCCGCGCGGGGCTTGACCCAGTGGAAAAGATCCTCCGAGTCCACCCATTCTTCCAGTATGGACAGGCTCTTCCTAATAATGCCGAGGTTCCTTTCCATTATCTTTTCCCGGTTCTCCAGCGCTACCACGGCGAGGGGATCCGTGAGAGGGCCGCAGCTGATGGTCGTATAATCACGCCTGGCAAAGGCCTCGGCGATAAAATCAACCGGGCCGGCCATCCAGCCGCTTCTAATCCCCGCCAATGAAAAAACCTTGGAGAAACTTCCCGTAACGACGCCCTTTTCGTATATGTCCGCCATGGAAGGCGACGAGACTCCAGGTTCGTGAACCAGCCCGCGGTAAGCCTCGTCACAGAGGACCCAGGCCCCGTGCCTGCGCGCTATCTCCGCTATTCTCTCCAGCATTTCCCTCTCCATCAGAGCCCCGGTCGGATTGTTGGGATTGTTGATGCAGATGAGGTCCACGCCGCCTTCGGCCATCTGCCCCAACTCATCAAGGTCGGGAAGCCACGAATTTTCCGGTCTAAGGGCAAGGATCTCCACCTTGGCCCCAAAAGCCTCGGGAATGCTTGTCAGTTGCTGATAGGTCGGCCAGACGCTGATGACCCTGTCCCCCGGTTCCACCAGGGTAAAAAGGGCCAGGAAATTTGCTGCCGAACCCCCGTTCATCACAAGGACCGACTCTGGGCCGATCTTTTCGTACAGGCCGGAGATCAGACCCCTCAGTCTTTCGCTCCCCTTTATGTCTCCATAGGTGAGCCTTGTTCCCAGGAGGCCCGCCATTATCTCCTCCGTCCGGCCGGACATCTGGAGCAGTTCGTAAAGGGTCAGTGAGTCCACACATGTTTCGGCTATGTTGTTGACCGCCAGGGTCTCCCACCGGTTCATCCACTCTTCCACGCCGAAGGGGCTTATCTTCATCGATATCACTCCTGACTGAATCGTTTGTTCGACTTTTTCAGTATGCACGGTTATGAAGAATAAGTGAAGGGGTCCTGTTTTGAGTATGTCAGGCAGACTGATACAATCATGCATGTTGAATTATAATAATCCCCCTTTACTGGGGGAATTGTTTCTTCCCCGGGAGGGAATCAGCCAATGGACTGGTCTAACCGCTTCAGCGACATTGTCAGAGAACGTCTTGAGGATTCCGCCATCGCAGTAATGATGAATATAGCGGCCCGGGAAGGAGCCCTTCTTCTTGCTGCCGGTGAGCCGCTGGAGGATCTGTGCCCCTCGAAAAGACTCAAAAAGGCCTTTGAAAGAGCGCATGAACAGGAATCTCACACCTGGGGGTACAGCCATTCCAGAACGGGTGTGCTTCTCCTGCGAAGGTGGATCTTCGAGCGGATGAAGAGTGACGGCATCCTTCCTGGCTGGGTATCACCGGACAACATATTCATCACCAATGGTTCCCAGGAGGGTCTTTCTCTTCTCACCGAAAGCCTTTTTGATCCGGGTGATACTGTCATGGTTGAATCGCCATCCTACCCTGATGCTTTCGGTGTGTTCCGTAAGGAGGGGCTCGAACTTGCGGGAGTCGACCTGCTCCCTGACGGGCCGGATATCGGATCGATGGAAAGGCTCCTCTCCGATCGGAAAGTGAAAGCCTTCTATACGATCCCTTCCTTTCAGAACCCGACCGGTTTTTCTACGAGCCGGGAGAAGAAGATCCGCATCCTGGAACTTGCCAGGAAATACGACTTCCTCGTTATCGAGGACGAACCCTACAGGGACATTTCCTTCGACGCGGCTCCGCAGGGAAGTTTCCTGGCTGCCGCGGGTGATGACGACAGGGTCCTGTACATGGGGAGTTTTTCCAAGACCATCTCCCCGGGTCTGAGGTGCGGGTGGATCGTGGCCCCCGAACCACTTGTGGAGGTCCTTCTAAAACTGCGAACCGCGGGAACCCTCTGCCTGCCCGATATAGTTCAGCAGGCGGTTTATGAGTTTGTTTCGGAGGGCGATTTTGGAGAACATCTGAAACATATTTGTGAAGTCTACAGAAAGAACCGGGATGCCATGGTTGATTTCCTGAGGAGACTTGCCGGACCAGAGGGACTGGAGATAAACGTCCCCTCGGGGGGATTCTTTATCTGGGGGGAAATCCCATGGATAAAAGATATAGAGAGATTTGGCCTCTTTGCTATCAAGGAGGAAAAGGTTGCCTTTATTCCCGGCACTCACTTTTTCCCCGGGAAGGGCATGGGGAGAGACTCTCTCCGGTTCTCCTTTGCCAGAGTAACGCCGGAAATGGCCGAAGAGGGCGCGAAGAGGATGAGAGATGCGCTGATAAAGTACAGGATGATCCAGGAAGGAGAAAACAGAGAATGAAGAACTATTCCGACAGTGAACTGTACCGTCTCTTGATGGATCTGGTAAGGATACCGAGCGTCTCTCCTTCATCGGAGCGGGAGAACGAGATCGCCCGCTTCATTTATGACAGGCTTTCGGGCCTTGAGTATTTTCAGAAGAACCCTTCTGACCTTCGGTTGCTTCCGCTGGAGGGGGACTCCCTTGGGAGACACCTGGTATTTGCCATTGTCAGGGCTCCTCTGAAGACTGGCGACACGGTGATACTCGCCGGGCACATGGATGTGGTCGGTACCGAAGCCTGCGGTTCTCTGGCCCCATGGGCCTTCGATCCTGAGGAGTACACCAGCAGGATAGGAAACACGGATATTTCTCCCGAGGCAAGAGAAGACCTCGATTCCGGCGAGTGGCTCTTCGGGCGTGGTATTTCCGACATGAAGAGCGGTGTCGCTACAGGATTGAAACTGCTCTTGGACGCGGCGCGCGATCCGTCATCCCTTGATTCGAACCTGGCGGTTTTGGTAGTCCCGGACGAAGAGAACAACTCCTCGGGAATGCTTTCTGCCTCGTCATATCTGGCCCGCTTCCAGGAGCAGGAAGGACTCCGTTACCTGGCCTGCGTGGAGCTGGAGCCCACATTCGCTACGGGAGACGAAGCGAAGCCGTCGATATATCTCGGAAGCATAGGCAAGATAAACCCCTTCTTCTTCTGCGCGGGCAAGGAGACCCACGTCGGGGAGTATTACGAGGGTTTCTGCGCCGCGCCGATAATCTCCCGGATAAACCTCATGCTGGATGGCAATCCGGATTATGCGGATCAACTCTTCGGCAAGGCCTACCCGCCTTTTGGCTGCATGCGCCAGGTGGATCTGCGCCGCGAGTATTCGGCCACTATAATGACCAGGGCCTTTGCCTTTTACAGTTATCTGACAGCGACAAAACTGCCTGGCGAGATCCTGTCGGGGATGAGAAAGATTGCTGAAGAAGCCCTGAAGGGGGCTATAGAGCAGTACGAGGCCAATGCGTCGGCTTTCGCGAAGAGATGCGGATTCGCGGCTTCGCCAAAGAAATGGATGCCCACGGTTCTGACCTTCGCCGAACTGTCTAAAATGGCCAGAGAGAGGTTGGGCGACGGGTTTGACCGGTTCGTAAAGGATTCGTTGGGATCCGCCCCCCCTGGCTCCGACGAAAGGATCCGCGCGGCCGCCCTTGTGGAATCTATGGTGGATCTCTGTGCCATACCGGGTCCTATGGCGGTCATAGGGTTCCTCCCCCCGTGGTACCCTCACAGGGCCAACCTGGGCAGTAACGATGGGGAGAAGTTGATGGAGAAGGTGGCAAAGGAGGCATCGGAACTTGCCGGCAGCAAGTTTGGCGATCCCCTTGAGATCAGGCCCTTCTTTGAGGGCGTCTCGGATCTGAGTTACTGCGGATTCCAGGGTGACAGCAGCGAGATGGATCTCTTTGCCGACAACATGCCCGGATGGGGTTCTCCATACAGCCTGCCGAAAGATGCTCTGGCACGGCTTGATATCCCGATATTGAACTTCGGCCCCCTGGGAAAAGATGCCCACAAGAACACCGAACGCATCCATCTACCCTACGCAATGGATGTTTATCCGGAGCTGCTTGCCTTCATCGTCAGGCGTATTTCGAAAGGAGAGACGCAAGCATGACAGGAGGTGTTTTACCTGGCAGAGAATGCCCTGAGGCTCGTTCTCTATAACACCAGGTATTGCACTGGAAACGGCTGGGGTTACCATCTCCCCTTTCCGTTTGCTGCCACTCTCAGGACTACCAGCGGATGCGCTGAAGCAGTAAATGAATATATATCCTCCCTCTCTCCAGATCTGGTTGGCCTGGTCGAGTCCGATGAGGGGTCATGGAGGTGTGGGGGAAAAAGCCAGCCGGGGGATCTTGCCCACCGTATCGGCGGCAGGTATGTTTTTTCCCAAAAATACAGACACTCCCGTCTGGCGGGGCGCATCCCGATCCTTCGGCACCAGGGCAACGCCGTCATTACCCGCCTTCCTTTGTCCGGGACCACTGTCCACCGGCTAACGAAGGGGATCAAAAACGCGGTTATCGAAACCGGGTTCGAAAAATTTACATTCCTCCTGGTCCATCTTTCTATCGGGGAGAAAGCGCGGAGGGAACAGATAATGGAAATTGCCCGGATAGTACGGGACATTTCGGGGCCTGTTCTTCTGGCGGGGGACTTCAATGTCTTCCATGGCCAGACCGAACTTGATCCACTGATCGATGCCGGTCTGGCAAAGGCCGGGCCTGCTCTCTGCATGACCTTTCCCAGCGGCAATCCCCGGCTCGGCCTGGACCTGGTCCTCCACTCAAAAGAGATATCCATCGTCGGTTTCGATGTCCCTGATGCCCGTTTTTCGGATCATCTTCCTGTCGTTTGCGACTTTACCCTGGAGATGTCCCCGGGGTCCTTTGGAGGCGCGCAATGGGCATGAACATGGGATTGATCCTTGTCCTGGCCCACGATATTGCTTCCGTATCAATAAGGCTGATCTCCCTCTGCATTCTCCCCTCTCTGCATACCCCCTCAGTAGCCATGGCATGGTTGCTGGTCATTTTTTTCTGGCCCATCCCCGGCCTCCTGCTTTATCTTGTCTTCGGATCCTACCGGCTTCCCCAGAAAAGGAAAGAACGCCACGAGGATCTGATCGGAAAACTGGGCAGGGATTGCTGCCATATCCACAAAGCAGAACGCCCCGGGTCAAAAGATCTTCCGCCGGAACTGCTCCGGTTTGCGACCCTCGGCGAAAAGCTGGGAGACATGCCGCCGACCAGGGGAAACAGGGCCGGGGTCATAGAATCGACCAGCGAAATGGTTCGCCTTCTGGCGGAGGATATCGACAGGGCCAGGGATCATATCCACCTCCTTTTCTACATTTTTCAAAAGGATGAAGTTACCCTTCCTGTTTTTGAAGCCCTCGAAAGAGCCTCCAAAAGGAACGTTTCCTGCAGGATCCTGGTCGATTCCCTGGGGTCGGGGAGCTTCCTTCGGAAAGATGCTCCCGCAATGAGATCATTGGGCATCAAGGTAGCCGGGGCCCTTCCGGTGAGTCTTTTCAGGAGAAACCCCCTTTCCGCGAGGTTCGACCTGAGGAACCACAGAAAACTGGCAGTTATCGATGGGCGGTTGGGGTATTTCGGCTCCCACAACATGACGGAGCCATCCTATGGCGGAAAGGCGGGAGGCCTCCTGTGGGAGGACCTGACCCTGCGAGTCGAGGGACCCGAGGCGCTTCAGCTGCAGCGGGTCTTCCTTGAGGACTGGTACGTGGAGACGGGCGAACTTATCAGCGAGAACGGCGGAGATCCCCTTTTCAGGCATGACGGCGAATTTATCATGCAGACCGTTCCCAGCGGCCCGTCCTACAAAACGGAAAACTACCAGAGGCTTATCGTGACAGCCCTCCACTCGGCTTCCAGAGAGGTTATTATCACGACACCCTACCTGATCCCCGATGAGACCCTCGTGGAGGGTCTCGAGGTCGCGGCGCTGAACGGGGCTTCCATAAGCCTGGCGATCCCCCGAAGGTCCGACCAGTTTTTCGTCGGGAACGCCGCAAAGGCATATTACGATCTCCTTCTGCGCAAGGGTGTCGGTATCTTCCTTTACGACGGAGGAGTGATCCACGCCAAGACAATGACCGTCGACGGCAGTCTCTGTTTCTTCGGTTCCAGCAACTTTGACATCAGGTCCTTTGCCCTGAACTTCGAGATCAACTGTATTCTTTACGGGGAGAAAGCCGTCTCGATGGTTAGGGATGCCCAGATACGGTTCCTGGACCAGTCAAAAGAGCTTTTTGCGGAGGAGTGGGAAAAACGCCCGTTCCTTTACAAAACTGTCGAGGGGATAGCAAAACTTATGAGCCCCCTTCTGTAGAAGAAAGGAGAGAGGCGTGTGAGCAAAGAGAGCGTGCTCCTTCTGTTCGACGAGAACAGGCCCTTCTGGAACGAGACCCTTGTAGATATGGCGGGTGAGGTCCCCTCGGTCCTTCGGGATCTTGCCGCCGAAGGGCTGCTGGCAAGAGTGGATGATGGTTTCTGCCTCACCGATGATGGCAGGGAAACCTTCAGACAGTGGGCCTCTGAATCATGGCTCGAGTCGACCCCGGGAGAGGTGCCGCCTGATCCGCCTCTGGAGGGGATGAAGCTCGAGACGTCGCTGCTCTTCGAGAGGGGTTTCAGAGGGTTTCATGGAACAAAAAAGGTGACCGTTTCTCCGAAACTGGAGATATTCCCGGCAACATCTCCGAAAGAACTCTTTTCCATCTCTGGCGAAAAGTTGAAATGGTCTTTCGAAGAAAACCCTCAGGTGCTGAGCCTGAAAAAAACCTTTCCCCGCGACAGGGAGCCTGGAGAGGAGAGCTTGCGCGATGTTGAGGATCGGGTTGA
>Ga0334890_1001636_pt1 | contig 28806 bp, 30 predicted proteins | sample GraSluR1_MG_3_FD_207220 | JGI IMG/M metagenome (GOLD analysis project Ga0334890, IMG submission 207220) | Sludge microbial communities from methane-producing bioreactor in Wageningen University, Netherlands - Granular Sludge_31_08-R1 | ecosystem: Engineered > Bioreactor > Anaerobic >... | reverse complement strand
CGACAAGCCCCGAAAGCTTCGTCGCGCCGAACGACACCACGTTCTCCGCGAACACATCGTAGTTCACCTCTCCGGATGCATCGAACGCCGTCGCTATGGGGGCGAATATTCCTCGTACCGTATTCATTGCACAACCAACTCCTTTTTCCATTTTTTTTACTCTGCAATTTCTTCTTTCGTTCACGCGCATCAATGGAAATCCCTTGCTGAATTTTTTCAGAGAAAGCCGACGATCAGGTCACTTCCTGCATGCTTCGTTCAAAGATACGGAGAAATTCATCGGCGTTTTCTTTCGAAAAAGTCAAAGCGGGCGTGAGTCTGAGCGTAGAATCGCCGTACACGGTCACCAGCGCGCCCCGTTCCTGAAGCTTCGCCTTTACACGCTGTGCAAGCATTTTAGCGGGTGTTCGAACTTCATCCTCGATAAGCTCGATTCCAAGAAGGAATCCCAAACCCCGCACATCTCCGATAGAAGGAAATCTTTCCTGAAGAGCACGCAGAGCATCCACCATGTATCGTCCGACCTCGTCAACGCTGCGGCACAGATCATCCTGCAAAATGCTTCCGATCATGGCAAGTCCGCCCGCACAGGCGGTCGTATTGCCGCCGCCGGAAGACGAGAAATCCTTCGATTCAAAGGACTCAGCAACACTTCCGGAGACTACGAACGCTCCGAGAGAAAGACCTCCTCCCAGCGCTTTTCCGAGGATCAGAATATCCGGCTGCAAGTTCCAATACTCGACAGCGAACATTCTGCCCGTTCGTCCGAACCCGGTCAGCGTTTCGTCGACAACGAGAGAGATTTCGTTTTTCCTGCATATTGAGACGATTGTTTCAAAGTATCCCTCCGGCGGGACTATCGCGCCGACATCTCCGAAAACGGGTTCGATGAAAAGCGCGGCCACATCGCCTCCGGAGGAGTATTTGACCACATCCTCCAGATAGCGGGCACAGGCGAGCCCGCACTCCGGATACTTCTGACGGAAACTGCATCGATAGCAATACGGCGCAGGGATATGATGCACTCCCGACAGAAGAGGAACGCCTTTCTTATCCTGGCTCAGGCCGGTAAGCGCGGCGGCCCCGATCGTCCGTCCGAAAAAGGACATATGAGGAGCGATAAGTTCACTTTTCTTGCTTGATTTTCGAATGGCCCGTATAGCGCCTTCGACAGCCTCGCTTCCGCTGTTGCAGAAAAACATTTTTTCAACGGAAGCGGGGGTTATCGATGCAACAACAGATGCCAGCTTCGCCGCGACGGCATTGTATCCAAGGTAATAGGGCATGTGGATGAAACTATCCATCTGCTCCGTCATCGACTTTTTCACTCGATCCGATTGCGGAGTTTGATACCCGAGGGCGCTGACGCCGAAACCGGAAACCATGTCGAGATACTGCCGGCCCTCGGCGTCGAACAAATGACAGCCTTTTCCGCGTACGATCTCGACAGGACTCATGATCGGCTTCAAAATATAGCGCGCATAATCATCCTGAATCTTTTCCAGAGCCACTCTCCTCACCTCCGATCTTGCATCTTCAGACACGAACAGCCGGAACGTCAAAACAGGAACTCATTGGAAAAACTCTATACGGGTTCGATCAGCTCGCCGTACAGTTCAGGTCTTCTGTCTCTGAATATCGGCTGAAAGAAACGGTCTTCGGTAAACTGTTTCGATGAAAGCTTCGCGGATATTATCCCGGGCTCTCTTTCCGCCTTTGCGATGAGCGTTCCCACAGGATCTGAAATACAGCTCGCTCCGATGAAGGTGATGTCTTTGTCCGCTTTTTCGGGGCGATTGCAGGATATCGCATACAAACGGTTTTCAAGAGCGCGGACAGCGGTAATATGATGAAGATGCTCAGGCTTATTGGAAAAATCGGGCATATTCCACAGCATGCACAGAATCTCCATTCCCCTGAGCGACATGATTCTAGTAAGTTCAGGGAACTGATTATCATAACAAATAGTCATCCCCAAAATGCCGATATCCGTTTTGAAGACATTGATTTCATGTCCCGGACAAAAGTAGAACCTCTCATATCCCGGTATATGGATCTTTCGGTGCACGCCGAGAATGTCGCCGGACGGCCCCAGCAGAGCTGCCGAGTTGTACAGAAAACCGGGAATTGCAGGATGACGCTCCGATAACCCCACGACGACATAAACTCCGTAACGCTCCGCCTGCTTGGCAAGTTCAAGGGTCAAGGGCCCGGGAACGGGTTCCGCCGCCTTGTAGTATTCCCTTCCGAAATCCCTGTCGCGTTCCTTGAGTATATACCCGGCGCTCGACAGTTCGGGAAAAACGATCAACTGCGCGTTTTTCTCTTCGACGGCCCGTTCTATTTCCAACGCCATGGATGCCGCGTTTTTCCCCGGCTCAAGCCACTCCGGAGCAAACTGCACGGCGCACGCTTCTATGTCTCTGAATCCGCCGGTAATCATCTCAGATGGCGCCCTCCGCAAATTCTCCGTCGATGAAAAGCGGTTTTCCGTCGATGATGATGGTGGGCTTCCGCATCATTGCGTCGATGTGCACATCGGCGCTCAGCGTTCCTCCCGGGAATGCGGTATTGTTCCCGATGCCTATATGTGCGGAACCGAAGACCCCTTCATCCTCGAGCATACTGCCTGAGAATTTCGAAAGAGGATTCAGGCCGATTCCCAGCTCGGCGACATTGTAATTGTTCGGGTTCCCCGAAGCGGCAAGCTGTTTTCTCAAAGTTTCCGCCTGGTCTGTGTCGCCGATGATCTCGGTGATGAATCCGTCTTTGACGATAAATTCAATCGGAGTCGTGATCACGCCGATTCCGGGCTGAGGAATGCTTCCGTCGATGACGACGCGGCCGTTGGCGGTTCCCTCGACCGGAGCGAGTTCGGCCTCGATATCGGGAGGCGACGAAGTCTCTCCGGGAGCGATGCTCATTCCCGGTTCGGCCAGGGCTCTTCTGCCTTCGATGGAGAATTCGATGTCGGTACCTTCCTTCGAGGTGATTTTTACCCACTTGCCCTCAGTCAGGACTTTCGCCACGGCGAAGACAACCTCGCGCTGTTTTTCGAAATCAACGAGAAGCGGGCCTGAACTCAACATTTCCAATGTGTAATCGGCCATGTTGACGAATCTGGCCCCGTTCGCCACGGCCTCTTTGCGGGCCGAAGAATGATAGAGCGAGAATTTGGTCGCACCGAATATGATGTCGGCCGCCTTCATCGCCGCCGCGACGGTCGCAGGGGGATTCTCTCCGTGAGTCGAACGGGTAGGCATTTCAATCGTACAAATTTGATAACCCAGTTCCAAACCTCTGTCGGTGAATGCTCTTGCGATATGTTTCTGGTCCGTATCAGTGACCACAAGAACCGACTCTTCTTTTTTCGCTCGCGCACAGACGCCCAACAAAACCTCTACTGCCGGATATGCCATACAATGTTCACCCTTTCTCAAACTTTATATTCAATTTTCAGGATACTCAAGAGCAAAAATACATCACCGCCATATGGACTAAAAGCATCGCGATCACGATCGGCAATTCGACTTTTGCGATCCCCCAGCGGTCTTGTATTTTCAGCAGAATGGTGGGTACCAGAATAAAATTCCCCGCCAGGGGAGAGATTATGGAACCGCTGTACCCGGAGAGCATTGCGAGAACGCTGATAACAGCGGGGTCGCTTCCATGGAGTTCCACCAGAAAAGGCAGACCGATTCCGGTCGTGACGATTGCGAACGCCGCGAATGCGTTGCCGAGGACAAATGAAAAGAACATCATACCTCCGCAATACATCGCTATCGCTGAAATCCTGGATGCATCCAGCAAAAAGCCCGAAACCAGTCCTGCGATGGTCTCGCCGACTCCGGCGCTGTTGAAAAGCAGGCCGATAGTGGCAAGGAACTGGCTTATCACAGCAGTCCATCCCAAGGAATCCATCGTGCGCCGCCCTTCATGAACCGCCCTTCGGGGCGACTCTCCGGTCAGCGGCAACGCGATGCTCAGGGCGATCAGCGCGGAAAGTCCCAGTCCAGCGAGCGCCCCCCAAGGAGTGAAGCTCGCGATCAGAATGGTACCGGCCGGAATAATCAGAACCGGGATGAAAAGACGGTAGCCGAACCGGTCCGCGCTCGACCGTCTCTGATCGATGGTGACTTCGTCGTAGGAGCCTCGCCCCATCAAGTTGAAGCCCGGTATGACCGCCAGGAGTATTACGAGGATACCTGCGAAGGACTCGGGCAGGGTTTCACCGAATACGAACAGAACACCCAGAACGCCCCAGAAGATCGATGTTCCCAAGCGCTTCGGATTCTTACCGTCACGGAATGAAGCATAACTGAACGCGAAAAGATATCCTCCCGTTATGATGTACAGAACGTCGACGAGCCCCACTCACTCACCCTCCGTATCGTTCCGCCGCCCGGAGATCCATACGTCGAAAAGATGGAAGTAGACCGTGCAGATCAAGAGTGCTGCAATGCCGGACGGAATCGCGTAGAGTGCCATTCGAACAAGATCTACGGTATGGCCGGCGCCCTGCAGCACGCTCTTGATGAGCAGAAGCCCCGCACCGGCTACGAAGACAAGGTTTCCGTATGAATTGCCGAAGTTTTCAGAGGCAGCAGCCATTGCTCGCACACGCTCACGCAGTTTCCGGTCAGGCAGGGAGTCTCTGCCCGCTGCGGCTTCGGCCATGGGGGAGACTATCGGCCACACGAAGGAGAGCTGACCGTCCATCTGGAGGCCCAAAGCCGCGGCAAGCTGACGAAAAAACATATAGAAAAGAATAATTTTACCTGCGGTAGCGTGGCGCATCCTCATGATGAGGCTTTCGGCCTTCTCGCGCAGACCATGCCGCTCCAGAACGCCTATCACCGGCATTATCAGAACGAAGAGCGCCATGAATCGATTGCGGACAAATGCCCGGCCGATCGCGTTCAGTATTTCCAACGGGGCCATGCCGGAAAGGAGGCAGGTCGTCACGCCCGAAATCAGAATAACCAGGAGCGTGTTGAGGCGAAAAACGATACCTGCGATCATTACGCCTATTCCCAAAAGATTCATAGGGCGCCTCCTTCCGGCACAACAACTACAATCCGAGATACGCTTTTCTCACGAGATCGGATCCGAGAAGCTCCGATCCCTTTCCCTCCGCTATTATCTTGCCCGTCTGAATGACATAGGCGCGATCCGCCATTTTTAGCGAGTTGCTTATATCCTGCTCCACCAGAAGGATCGTCGTGCCGTCGGCATTGATTTTCTTCAGTGTTTCATAAATGCGCATCACGATGTTCGGCTGTACCCCCAGAGAGGGTTCGTCGAGCATGAGGAGTTTCGGCGAGAGCATGAGTCCCCTGCCGATTGCACACATCTGCTGTTCTCCCCCCGAGAGCGTTCCTGCGATCTGTTTTTTTCTCTCGGCAAGACGAGGGAAAAATTCAAAGACGTAGGCGAGTCGAGCCTCTATCTCTTTTTTGTCCTGGATAGTGTACGCGCCCAGCATAAGATTCTGATAGACGGTCATATACGGGAACAGGAGCCTCGCCTCGGGAACGTGGGCGATTTGAAATTCTTTCACAATATCCGCTGCGTTCTTTTTGTCGATTCTCTTCGCGTCGAAAAAGATCTCGCCCGATTTCAGGCCGACGATACCTGAAATCGTCCGGAGCAACGTGGATTTTCCCGCGCCGTTGGAACCGACTATGGATACGAATTCCCCTTCGTTCACGTGGAGCGAGATATCCTCCAACACCTGGGTGCCCTTGTAACCTGAGCAGACGTTTTTCAATTGTAAAAGCATCAGGGTGCCACCCCCAGATACGCTTCGATTACTTTCTTGTCCTGAGAGATCTCCTGAGGAGTTCCCTCGGCGATTTTGGCTCCTGAATCAAGAACCACCATGTGGTCCGAAATGGGCATGATGACCTCCATAACGTGTTCGACCATCAAAATCGTGATCCCCTGGTTCCGGATTTTAAAAATCAGGTCGACCGCGTCCTGGTTCTCCTTTCCGGTCAACCCGGCCATTACCTCGTCGAACAGGATCAGTTCCGGTTCCGTGGCGAGCGCCCTTGCAACTTCAAGACGTTTTTTATGAGCGATCGTCAGACTGGCCGCCTTGATATGCGCAATATCCGCAATACCGCAGAAATCAAGGACTTCCATTGCTTTTTTCCGGGCTTCCGGAACATTTTTCGTGACCGCGAACGCGCCCACCATAACGTTCTCGAGAACAGTCAGCTTCGTGATGCTCTTGACGATCTGAAAAGTGCGTACAAGCTTCTTTTTGCAGATCGCGTTCGGATGAAGACCGGTAATCCGCTCCCCCTTGAAGAATATCTCCCCTTCTTCCGGCTTGAAATGCCCCGCGATGCAGTTGAACAGCGTTGTCTTTCCGGCGCCGTTGGGGCCTATCAGGCCTACGATCTGCCCTTTGTTCACGGTCATATCCACGTTGTTGACCGCGACAAGACCCTGAAAACGTTTCGTAACTCCTTTAACATCGAGAAAATCCATCGTCTTCACCCTCTTGGTACCGTTTGGATACTTTTTTTCAGCCTATCCATGATGGAGTCGTACACTCCGATGATGCCTCTCGGCTGAAGTACAACGATGAATACAATGATGAAGCCGTAGAAAAGCTGGTCAAGAGCCTGCCCTCTTCCGCTCCATGCAACGCGGGCGTACTCCTGAATAGGTATCAGAAGCCCTGAACCGATCAATGGTCCGATGAGCGAGCCGGTTCCTCCCATGACGGTAAGCAGCATAATCGGCACAGAAAGCATGAAGAGCGAATCCGGATCGGCGAAGAGGAGATACTGGGCGTAGAAGGTACCTCCCATCGCTGCGATCGCCGTGCTGAACATCATTGAGATCATTTTGTATTTCGGGACGTCGATTCCCAGTGCTTCCGCAACATCCGGGTCTTCCCTTATGGTCTTCAGATAATAGCCGATATGCGATTTTTCGATGTAGAGAACGGCCGCAAACGCCACCAGCATCATTCCCAGCGCAATGTAGTAATAGGATGCCTTATCTCTGAAGGAGAAGTAGACCCACCCCCAGTTTCTCATAGGGAAATAGATACCTCTGGCTCCGCCGACGAACTCCCATCGGGATACGACGATGTAGGCAATCTGAACGATCGCCATGGTCGCGATCGCGAAATAACGCCCTCCTAGACGGAAACAGGGTTTGCCGATCATCCAGCCGAATGCCATTGTGATGAGCATGCCCAGAATCATTCCGATCCACGGAGAAACGCCGTAACTGACATACAGCACGGAGGAGACGTATCCGCCGATCCCCACGAAAACCGATTGACCCAGGGATATCTGTCCCGCGTACCCGCTAAGGATGTTCCATGACGTCCCCAAAGCGGAGAAAAGAAACACCATCAGGATCACATGCAGAGGAAAGGGGTCTGCATTGTAACGAGGAAAAAAAATTGCCGTGACCAGCAGGACAAAACAAAGGCCCCATGCAATTTTATGCGATTTCATGCTTTCAAGAAGTTCAGTTCCCAAGAAAATTCACCTCCCTCTGAGTATCAGGCATGCGTTCCGAAAAAGCCCTGGGGCCTGACGAACATCATCAGCAGGTAGAGTCCGAACACCACCACATACTTGAACGCCGGCTCGATGAAATATCCCGAGAGCGCCTCGATGAATCCGATGAGTATGCTGGCGAGCATCGCTCCGAAAACGCTTCCGAATCCCCCCATTGAAACCGCGACGAGCGCGAGTAGCTGGAAGGTGGCCCCGACCTGAGGATAAATGTAATAGAAATTGGCAAGCAAAGCCCCGGCGGCTCCCACGCTCGCAAGGCCTATACCCCAGGCCAGCGCGAACATCTTGTTCACGTTGATTCCCATAAGAGGTGCGGACATACGGTTCTGAGCCGTCGCCATAAGCGCCCAACCGATACGCGTCTTATTGATGATCCACCAGACGGCAAATCCTATAGCGACGGAGGCGAGTCCTGCGACGACCTGCCCTCTCGACAACGAAGCGGAGAGGATCCGAACGCTACCCGACGCTATCGGATTGGTAATCATACGAAAGTTTCCTGTCCAGAGGAACTGCGCAAGGCTCTGGAGAAAAACGACCATGCCGAAAGTGCACAAGGTCTGCTGGACAAGTTCCCCTCCGACAACCTTCCGAATGACGACGGCATAGATCAACACACCGATAATAAAAAGCGCCGTTATCACCAAAGGAAGAGAGAAGAGCGGATCCAAACCTACACCGGAAAAAAGAAGAAAGGTGAAATACATTGCAAGCATCATGAAATCGGAATGCGCAAAATTCACCATATCCATGACTCCCCAGATAATGCTGAGACCTATGGAAATAAGCCCGTACACCATCCCCGCAAAAAGACCGCTGATCAGAATTTGCTCCATTGACAACCCCCGCCTTCGGAGTATTTACTGTTTCGGCTGCTGCACAATATCTGCCCTTTCGACGTGTCGAACACGGACGATAGACAGGGGCTGTCTCCGTTCCACCGATTCGAATGTATCGCTGTTCTTTCGACAGCCCCCTGTTTTGTGCTATATCACAAACTCATATTCTCAAGCATTGCTGCTTCTCGGTACGACTCTACCTTTCGCTCCACTTGGGAATCGGAAGCTGGGCCTCCACTGTAGCAATTTCATATGGCCACACGGGGAGGTACTTCTTATCCTGGATCTGCACTATGATTCCCCTGCCTGTTGTAATCTGGTTGGTTTTCGGATCGAATTTGACACCGTCCCAAGGGAAAATAACCTGGTCGGCGGGAATGTCGGTCTCCGCCAAAGCCAGGCGGATATCTTCGGGAGCGGTCGACTTGGCGCGAAGAAGAGCATCGGCCAGCACGAGGACTCCCATGAAGGCACGGCCGCTGTTTCCGTCCAGAGGGAAGCCCGTCGCCTTGAGCATCAGGTCGTTTACCTTTCTCACCGAAGGCCGCTCGAGGAGCGCCGGGGTGTAGACCTCGCGGCTGACAATGTAGTTTCCGAGATCGCCGACGGTGGCGATGAAGTTGGGATCGTTATGCCCCGAGTTCTGCGCGAGCATGATCGGAGGAATATAGTCCATATCGCGCATGGTCGTCTGAATGAGAATCGCGTCGGAGACATAGCTTGCCAGCATGACGATATCGGCGTTGATGCTTCTCAACTGCTGAATTTCGCTTGTAAGGCTCGCGGAACGTGCGGTGTAGGGAATATCGGCGACAACAGTGTATCCGAATTGCGGCGCATACTTCTGGATGGCCTTGCCGACGTCCGCACCCCAAAGCGTGTTTTCATACAGCATGGCGATCGTTCTGCCGTAATTTCTGCCTTTTTTCTCCTCTTCATCGCGGAGGAACTGGAAAAAGTTCAGTGTGAAGAAGTCGTCGTCGGGAGTGCAGCGGAAGAACCACTCGAAACCTCTCTGAGTAAGAATGGGCGAAGTGGAGTTCTCGTTCAGGAACGGGATGCCGTATCTCTCCGCGGCCTGTGAAGCCGTCACTGTAGAGGCGGAGGCATAGGCGCCCATCAGGGCGACGACCTTTTCCTGCGTGATGAGCTGCTCAGCCGCACTCATCGCTCTTTCGGGAATATTCTGAGAGTCGAGGAAAATCAGCTCGAGCTTGGCGCCGTTGAGGTTCGGGAATCCTTCGGTCGCCGCGGCCGGAAGATTGAAATCCTCGTACTTGTTGTTCACGACGTCTTTGGCAAGCAGCATGGCCTCCCGCAGCAATGCCCCGGTCTGGGCTATATTGCCGGAAAGCGGGAGCACTATGCCCACCTTCACTGTCTCCGCTGCAATCGAATATGTCGCTCCGGAAAAGAGCATCACCGCCACAAGAATACCAAACAACACGCGAGTCGATACAAAACGCTTCACAGTCAATCCCTCCTTATTTTTATAAACAATATCCTTACCAAACAACAATATCCCGCGCTTATGAATTATATTCCGGAATCACCCCCTTCTATAAAACACCAACATCATAGCATATTCCACTATTAAAGTCGAGAAATGGCTCTTTCGACCCTGTCAAGCCCTTCTTTAATCGCCTCCATCGACTTGGCGAAAACGAACCGCACATATCCCGGATATTCAAAAGCCACTCCCGGAACGACCGCGACATGCGCTTCCTCAAGGAAAAAGCGCGATACGTCGAGATCATTCCGTATCACGGTATCCCCAAAGGACGCCCCGTACACCCCCTGTACGTTCGCGAATGCGTAGAACGCGCCGTCGGGTTTGACGCAGCTCATCCGGTCAATGGAGTTGATTCTGTCTACAATGTATTCGCGCCTCCTGGCAAATTCGGCGGCCATGACCGAAACCGCTTCCTGAGGTCCTGAGAGCGCCTCGATCGCGGCGATCTGCGCTATCGAATTGATGTTGCCGCTCACGTGCCCCTGATAGTTGTTCACGGCGGTCATGATCTCTCTCGGACCTGCTGCATACCCGACACGCCAGCCTGTCATGGCGTACGTTTTCGACAGCGCGTTCACCACGATCGTCTTCTCTTTGATCCGGGGACTGAGCGAAGCCGCGGTGACAAACTTTCGACCGTCGTAAATAAGGTGTTCGTAAACATCGTCCGAGACAAGGTAGACTCCTTTTTCGACGAGAAATTCGGCGATTTTTCGCAGTTCATCCTCTTCGTAAACGCATCCCGTGGGATTGTTCGGGCAGTTGACGACGAACGCCTTGACGCCGGGCGCGTAGTTCTCCCGAACTTCGTCGAACGTCACGCGGAAGTTGTTCTCTTCTTTTGTAGGGAATAAAAGAGCGGATGCCCCCGCCAGCTTGATCTGTTCGACATAGCTCACATAGCAGGGGGTAGGGAGCATCACCTTGTCTCCCTCTTCGCACAGCGTGGCAAAAACTTCAAAAAGAGCCTGTTTCCCTCCAGCGCTCACCACGATATCGGCAGGTTCGTAGTCGAGGCCGTTCTCTCTCTTCAGCTTGGCGCAGATAGCCTCGCGAAGAGGGAGGATACCCGGAACATCGGTGTATTTCGTGAATCCTTCCTGAATGGCGCGCACTGCGGCGGCCTTGATATTCTCGGGAGTATCGAAGTCCGGCTCTCCCTGGGCGAATGAGATGATATCGATCCCTTCACGCTTCATTTTGTTCGCCAGAGCGGACATGGATTCCGTGGCCGAAGGGCTTATTTGAGAAATCTTTTTGGTAATCATACTCATAATTAATTTTCTCTCTCCTTCATCAAGCCCGCGTTTCCAATCGCCGGGCTATAGATCGCCGATCAAGTCATCCAGGGCATCGAGTGCAACGGTATGCACCTTGAGGGCATGACGCTCAAGGATCGATGCGTATTTAAGACCTGATCCTGTGACAATGCACGCCACCGTCGTTTCCCCGCCGAAAACACCGTTTTTCCGGAGAAGACGGGCGGCGGCGAAGGATACTGCCGAGCCAGGCTGCACAAACACCCCTTCGTGAGCAAGGTCCGCCTGTGCGGCAAGGATATCCTCCCATGAAATGGCAACGGAAAAGCCTCCCGACCGCCGCATGATCTCCAAAACCCTGTTTCCGCTCGGTGGAAACGGATTGGCTATGGCATTGTCAAGGTATATCCCGTCGTCAAAGTGTTCGACATTCTCCCTGCCTTCGGAGAACGCCCTGTGAATAGGGCATATTCCTATGTCCTGAGCCGCAATGAGGATCGGCTTCTTTTTTGTGAAACCGCACGCCAGAAACTCCCTGAATCCCTTCTCGATGCTCCTGAAATTGCCTCCCGAGCTAGTCGGGACAATGACATAGTCAGGCACCTCGAAATTCATCTGTTCGCAAATCTCGTAGGAGATGGTCTTCGACCCTTCAATCCTGAACGGAGCATCCGAGTTGGCGAAATAAATACCGTGCTTCTTTCCCAGACTCAGGCTCGCTGCATAGACGTCGCCGTAATCCCCCTTGACCTGAATCACATGCGCTCCATACATGGCGACGGGGTTGATTTTTTCAAGCGGCGTGCTTTCTCCTACAAGAATAAAAACGTCGAGACCGGCACGGGCTCCGAAGGCTGCAACCGAAGCCGCCATATTTCCCGAGGAGAGGGTCCCCACCCTTTTATAGCCTAATTCGACTGCATGCCTCAGGGCTGCCGCGGTTCCCCGGTCTTTGAAGGACCAGGTCGGATTCGTCGCCTCGTTTTTTATCAGGACACTCTTGACCCCTGCCTTTTGCGTCAATGCCGACGATTGAATCAGCGGCGTATATCCTTCTCCCAGGTCAAGTTCGGGAAACGGGCGGTCGAACGGGAAGAAATCGGCGTATCTCTGGAAAATCGACCCCCAGGCCCCTGTTTCCGTTCTGATCCTTCCGGATGTGATTTCCGGCGCCTCCAAGGGCTCGTCGCATTCGGTGCAGCGGAAGTTCGGCGCATCGGCGCCGTATGCCTTTCCGCACTTTATACAGACGAATTCCACCTTTTTCATGACTCTCGCCCTCGCCTAATCCACAATAGCGACAACACGCCCCGGAGCGGCATCGCACCCCTTGAGCTTGAGGGGCAGGGCAATGACCTTGAAAAATTCCGGAAGCTTGTCGAGGTTCGCCATATTTTCGACGAGTGTGATATTGTTCTCGAAAAGCATCACATGAATGGGCGCCGGCTGTCCCACGATAAAATCGTCGTCCGAATCCGGATCTCCGGTATCGATCATCAGCAGGTTGACGCCGTGATCGAGGAGCCATTGGATCGATCCTTTCGTAAAATACGGCTTGTCTTTTCCGAAAACATCGGTACCCCACGCACGCTCAACCCAGCCCGTCCGGACGGCGACACGGGGACATTTGACGCCGCTTTTCGTTCCTTTTTCCAGATCATCAGCGGTGATCCCCTGGCGAGGCCCGACAAAGGAGACGTCGATCAGCTGCGCATCTCCGATCAGTATGTCAAGGGAGGTCTGGTCGATCGTCCCGCCATCGGGTACGAAATGGAGCGCCGCGTCGACGTGAGTCCCGGTATGAGTGCCTAACTGAATTTTTCTGCTCATGCGCCCCTCTTTTTCATGAACGCCGAGAACGGTGAATTCAACCGAAGGGTGCCAGTAGGCTTTTGGCATATACATCCCGTCTTCAATAGGCAGAGAAAGATCGATGATTTTCATTGAGCTGACCTCCGTTTTAGATTTTTTATCTGGTTTCGCCAACATCGCCCGCAAGAGCGAGCAATCCGTTTTCGACGATCTGATCGAGAGAGAAATCGTGAGCCTGCAAATAGTGCCTGAAAACATCTTCAAGGGAAGAAAGCGGGATAGGACCGTTGATTTCGGTTCCGACCACCGGCACTCCGTACCGCGCGGCCTGGTTTCTCACCGCTTCGAGCATCATGGGCAGCGGCGTCGTTTCGACACGGGAGGTCATCATGGAAACCTGGACAACCCCCTGGCTTTCGAGAGCAAGGCCGATCGCCTGCACATCGCGGAGCCCTCCCCCGCTGAACCGAACGGCCCTGGCTATTCTTTTCGCGACCGCTACGTCCGTCGTTCCAAGGTTGACATTGAAACAGATGAGCTGACCTCTTGCTCCGACCGTGCATGCTCCGCTCTTCGCGCTGAAAATACGTGGTCCTTCATCCGGAGGCCAGGAATCGTCCTTGAGTTTTTCGGGAAGGCCTTCGTACTCCCCAAGAAGCTCCTGGGTCAGTTTCCCTTTTCCTACCTGGGCCTTGTTCTCCCGTGGATTCGTATCGGCTTCTCCGTAATAGTACACGGGAATTCCAAGAGACCCCATAAACCTGCCGAAGGTATGAGCGGTTTCTACCGCCTCGGACATGTCCGTTCCGCCGACAGGAATGAACGGAACGGCATCGACGGCCCCGACCCGCGGATGCTCCCCCGAATGAAGGCGCATGTCGATCAATTCCACCGTCTTGGCGGCCATCCGAAAGCTCGCCGCGAGCACCGCTTCCTTCGAACCGATGTAGCTGAGCACCGAGCGGTTATGATTCGCATCGGAAGAGACGTTCATCAGGCGGACGCCCTTTACGGAACGAACTTCCGCCGCTACGGCTTCGACAACTTCAAGAGACCTTCCTTCACATATGTTCGGAGTCACCATTATGGCATTCATTTTCGCGTCCTCCCCCTTCAGGGGTATTCCGAATTATCAAAGACCTCGCGAGGTGTACACTCTATGATACGCAGCGAGAGCCAGAAACTCCGCAAGCACAGTAGCGCCGAGGAGCGCTGTAATCTGTCCGGCGTTGTCGTATCCGGGGCACAATTCCACGACATCACAGCCAACAATATGGACTCCCCTGAGAAGGCGGACAAGTTGAAGTGCCTCTCGCGCGCCAGGTCCTCCCGCCTCCGGGGTCGCTACCCCCGGAGCTGCGCTCGGATCCACAAAATCAAGATCGAACGTGATAAAAACATCGTATCCTGCGGTTCTCTCGAGTATTCGACGAGCGGTCTTTTCGATACCCATCTCGAACAGCATGTCGTTGGTGATCATTTCATAGCCAAGATCGAGAGACTGAGAATTATCATCTGCCCGGAAGTGCGACCCGCGCATGCCGATTTGTATTGAATGCCCTGGAAGTATCAGATTTTCTTCGACACCGCGCCTCATGAAGGTTCCCGCGCTGAACTTCTTGCTTCCGAAATAGGAATCCCATGTATCGGAATGTGCGTCGAAATGAACGACCGCCAATGGTTTCCCCCTGCTTTTCGCAAGTGCGCGAACCTGGGGCAGCGTGACGGAGTGATCGCCGCCCATACCGGCAGTCATTACGTCTTTGTCCGTAATCCCTCTGCAGAAGCTCTCCATCAATTCGTAGCTCTCGTCGAAATATCCCGGGATCAACGGGGAATCCCCATAATCCACGACATTGAGCACCTCGAAAACATTCAGTCCTTTTTGATACGGATTTATGGGGCGCAGCATGGAGGAGATGCTTCTCATCGCCGACGGGCCGAAACGAGATCCGTTGCGAAAAGGAGCGCCGTTGTCCGATGGAAGACCTATAACGGCTACATCGACACCCTCCAGATCCTGAGAGTTCCTGAGACGCATGAACGTCGGCAGGCCGCAAAAACGGGGCGTTTCTATCGAATCGACGGGAAGTCCGCTCATGGCCTTCATCGTGCAATCAACCCTTTCTTCTGGAAAAACAGGAACAGAGCCTCGGCCGCAAGCCTTTGCGTTCGCTCCGCAGGATCGAATTCAGGAGCCACCTCTACAAGGTCAAGAGCAGCGACGGGAAAATCCGCCAGGACCGAGAGCGCCTCGAAAAGCTCCGTCGGCGTGAGACCGTCGAGCGTTATTCCTCCCGTCCCGGGAGCGAATGCCCCCGCTACCGAGTCGATATCGACTGAGAGATAAATCACATCGACTTCTCGCATCATTTCAGTCAGAGCGGAAGTCATTCTGCGGGAAATTCCCTGCTTTCGCAGGTCCGAAAGAGGGACAAGCCGAGCTTTTTTAGAACGTATGAACTCCCAGCTTTCAAGACCGACGGCGCCGTGCATTCCAATGAGCATGACCGCCGAAGGATCGAGCATGTCCGATTCAAGAATTCTCCTGACCGTGGATCCGTGATACAGTTTCCCCCAGGACGGGTTTTCGTCGAAAACATCAAGATGCGAGTCAAGGTGGATATAGCCGATTCTGACATCCCTGTCGATTTCTTTGCGGCCCTCCGCGAATCCTGCAAAAGCAGGAATTGTAATAAAATGGTCTCCTCCAAGAAGCAAAGGAAAGGCCTCCTGAAGGCATATCGTCTTGACGAGACCGGAAATAGCCTGCATCGTTGCGTTCAAATCCGTTGGAAAGCAGTCAACATCTCCGAGATCGACAATATTCAATGAACCGGGGATTTGGAATATCTCTCCAGTCGATATGTCCACATAGGATGTATCCTTGCTGGATCCCAAAAAATAGTCCATATAGAGCGAGCTTTGCCGTATCGCCCGCGGCCCGTACCTGGTTCCCGGTCGCGATCCGCACGTATAATCGAATGGGACTCCGGCGACAGCGACAGCTCCTTTGGGTACAAGGGAGACGTCGTTCAAATAAGGCGAACGCATAAAGGTGGCTATTCCGGAATGATACAGCCGCGATTTCTGATTCCCCACAATATCCTCCTTGCTTTCTTCATCCGGGGAAGGCGCCGTCCAAGACGAAACCTTCCCCGGATCCCGGAAAGGAATCTATTTCAGGAAAATAGTCTCTATCGGTTTCTCGGGCCAGGTATTGATGCCGATGATCTCCCGCACCAGCCGCTCATAAGTTCCATCGGCGCCCATCTCGGCAAGGGCCTTGTTCACAGCCTTGACAAGATTCGGCTTTCCCGGCTTGAACACGAGTCCCTTCTGAATATGGCTCACCCTTTCCTCGACGACACGGAGAGGCAGATTCGCTTCCTTGATGGCGAATGCCACAGCGACGGCATCGGTTATCACGGCGTCGATGTTTCCGTTATTGAGATCCTGGAGAGCATCCGCTTCCGCCTTGTAGAGCTTTACATCCTTCGCACCGAGGGTCTCTGCGATATCTGCCCACGTGGAGGCGACGAGGCAGCCGATCGTTCCTCCCTTGATATCCGCAACCACCTTGATCGGGCTTTCCTGTCGCACGGCGAGAGCGCCGCCGGATTCCAGCCAGCCGCTGGAGAACACAACAGATTTCTGTCTCTCCTCGGTTATGTCCATCGCAGCGCTGATCATGTCGTACTTGTCGGCGAAGAGTCCGATGAGGATGGACTCCCACTTGATCATGACCGGTTTGTACGTCAGCCCGAGCCTGTTGCATATTTCTTTCACGACGGCTATCTCAAGACCGGATAATTGGCCTTTTTCATCGGACATGCTGAACGGCGGATATGTTCCTTCCGTCGCCACGGAGAGTTCGCCCGGAACGAGAAGCTCCAGAGCGTCGCTCGCGGCGAAGGCCAATCCGCCGCCGGAAACTACAAACACGAAAAGCATGAGCACGGACAAACTTTTTCTAAAACACATACCGTACACCCCCTCATCTCTGTATCTTTGGATCGCCAAGAAGCCTCCCTGTGCGCTCTTTTCTTCTCATCATGCATCGGAGGGCGACCACCTTCTTCCCCTTAAATGCTCAGCGCGTATTTCTTTTCCAGTTTATCGCTGTAGTGCGATAAGACAGTCGTCATCACAAGATAAAGAACCGAAGCCACTATATAGAATTCAAAGGGGCGGAATGTCCTCGCGATCACGACCTGCGTCTGCAAGGTGAGTTCCAGGACGGTGATCGTCGACAGGAGCGATGTGTTCTTCAGCATCGTTATGCCTTCGTTCGTGATCGCGGGCAGTATTATCCTCACGACCTGCGGCAGAATAATTCGCCTCATCGCCTTGGTATAGGTCATACCCAGCGCCCTCGCCGATTCCATCTGCCCTCTCGGTATGGCGGACAGGCCTGCCCGGAAAATCTCCGCCACATACGCTCCGCTGTTGATGCCAAGCGCAAGAATGCCTGCGGTAAAAGGAGGCATCTGAATACCGAACTGAGGGAGCCCGAAATAGACGAGATAAACCTGAATCAGCGTAGGAGTCCCGCGAATGAACCAAATATAAAACCTGCAAGGATAACTGAATATTTTGTATTTCGATGACTTTCCTATCCCTGCGAAAAGGCCGCACACCCAGCTTATCAGTATGGTAAAGAGAGTCAGTTCGATGACGATGACGCACGACGACAAAATAGAGGGCATGTATCTTGCGATCAGATCAATTGTTCCCGACAAATTCAACATCCCCTTGCACTGCGGATTTTCGAAATACCTAGATGGCTCAGGTTAAAAATTCGAGCATACCGAACACCTTGCGTCTTTTTTACTCGATCGACGTCTTCTTTACCGAATGCTTCTGCTCAGAAACTTTTTTGTCCTCTCTTTTCGAGGATTCGTTAGCACATCCTTCGCCGGACCTTCTTCCTCTATGATTCCATTGTCGAAAAAGAGCACTCTGTCGCTGCACTCGGCCGCAAATCCCATTTCATGCGTGACCAGCAACATCGTCATTCCGGATTCGGCCAGGATTTTCAATACCTCAAGCACCTCGCCGACAAGTTCGGGATCAAGGGCGGATGTCACCTCGTCAAAAAGCATGACCTGCGGAGACATCGCAAGCGCCCTGATGATGGCGACACGCTGCTGCTGCCCGCCGGAGAGCCGGATGGGATATTCATCCTTTTTTTCTTCGAGGCCGAAACGGCTCAAAAGATCCATCGCGATATCGGTCGCCTTTTTTTTCGATTCTTTCTTTACTTGTACAGGAGCTTCTATAATATTTTCCAGAACTGTTTTATGAAGCCAGAGATTATAACTTTGAAACACCATGCCCACATGCGTCCGAAATTCGGAGAGCCTTTTCTGAAACTGCAATTTGGGTCCCAATCCAGAGACGGAGTAGTCTATCTTTTCCCCGAGGAAGTACACATCCCCGGAAGTCGGCATCTCAAGAAAATTGATGCATCGCAGAAAAGTGCTCTTTCCCGAACCGCTTGGCCCGATGACCGAAATTACCTCTCCCTTGCGAACAGAGACGCTGATTCCCTTCAAGACGCGGTTCTCACCGAATTGCTTGGTGAGATTCACCACGGAAAGTACAGGTGCATCTTCCGTATCTCGATACAGTCCGTTCGAATCCTTCGGAAGTCCGTCCATTCGTTTTCACCATCTTTCACCCGCACAAACAGGCGCCTTGAAGTTGATCCGCCCGGCGAAAAAACCGTTCCGGCTATCGACGGAAGTCTTTTGGAAAGAGAATTTCCGCCGGGCGATCGACCAGCAAGCTGCTTATCCGTTGTCCTTTTTCTACGAGACGCAGAATCTCATCTATTCCGGTATGACGCTCTCGATGAAGTCCCAGTGGGTTTTTTCAAAATTCGCCCTGACGATCATTACGCCGCCCTGGTACTCCCCGTTCTCCGGATTGATGCTGATGGTTCCCTGCAGACCGTTGAAGTTCTTCGTGTTTCTCATGGCATCCCTGATCGCCGCAGCATCGACCTTCCCCGCTCTCTCGATGGCGTCGAAAAGAAGACGGGTGGCGTCGTAGGCGCGTGCCGCCGGCTGGGAAGGAATCCTTCCGAAACGGGCTTCGAACTCCTTGACGAATCGCTGGACGCTTTCGTCCGGAGCGTTCGGAATGAACGGAACTGTGGATACGGTACCGTCGAAAGCCTCTCCGACCAGCTCGAACGTCCGGTTATGAACAACGCCCGTGCCGGTGAAGAACTGGACGTCCCATCCCATTTCCCGGGTCTGGCGCATTACAAGGCTGCCGTCGACGAAGTTCGTCCATATCAGCAGAGCATCCACGCCTTGAGAGCGAAGCTTTGTAAGCTGAGCGCGCATATCCTTGTCGTCGCTCATGAAGGTTTCGGCGCCCGCCAGCTTCTTCCCATGGCTTTCAAGCGCCTTTGTCACGGCGTTGAAACCACCCTTGCCGTAGTCGTCGTTGAGATAGATGATCCCGATGTTTTTGAACCCCTTGTCAAGCGCGAACTTCACGAGAGCCGCCGCCTGGACGCTGTCGGGGGGAGAGGCCCGTACAACCCACTCGTTTCCGCTGTCGGTCACCCTGGGAGATGTCGAGCCCGAGGTGATAAGAGGCACTCCGGCCCGTGCGACGATCTGCATGACGGCGAGCGTGCAGGGGCTGTTGTGGGCGCCCACGATCGCCGCAACATTGTTCTGGTTGATCATTTTCATGGCCACCGATGCCGCCTGGGAAGGCTGGGAGGCATCATCCTCGGAGAAGAGGACCACTTTTTTCCCAAGCACGCCGCCTTTCGCGTTGACCTCTTCGATCGCCATTATTTTGGCGTCCCGCTCATCCAGCCCCGCTATGGAGCTTCCTCCGGTAAGAGGGCCTATCGCGCCGATATTGAGCACATCCTGAGCGTAAACAGTGGAAACTCCAAAAACGAGACTCATCACCGCAAGGCACACAATCAGCTTCTTTTTGTCCATTTCAAATCTCCTCCTTTACTGGTGTCGACAAAATCTCCCGTCGCTTTCCGCGAAGAACGACCGCCCGCATCTACGCTCCCAGATATTTTTTCTTTACCTCCTCGCTGTGTAAAAGATCATTGCCTGTTCCGTGAAGAACCAACCTCCCCACTTCAAGAACATACGCATAGTGCGCCACTTCCAAAGCCATTTCCGCATTCTGCTCCACTAGAAGCACCGGAATGTCTTCTTCTTCGTAAATGCGCTCTATTGTTTCGAAGACAAGATCCACCAGATTCGGAGCGAGTCCCATTGATGGTTCATCGAGCAGAAACAGCCTCGGTTGCCCCATGAGCCCTCGCCCTATGGCCAGCATCTGCTGTTCTCCACCTGAAAGGGTGCCGGCGATTTGTTTCACCCGTTCTTTCAGCTTCGGGAAAAGCGCGAACACCTTGTCGAGGGTCGCCGCCGCTTTCTGCTTATCACCGCACGAAAGGGCGCCGGCCTGGAGATTCTCCATGACCGTCGCTCCCTTGAAAATACGCCTTCCCTCCGGACAAAGCACGATTCCCTTCTCGACGATCCTGAAGGTATCCATGCCGACGATCTCGCCCCCCTCGAACTCTATCGAACCCGAGGTCGGCTGATTGATTCCCATAATCGTCCGCAGCAGGGAACTCTTTCCTGCCCCATTCGCCCCGACAATCGCGTAGATGCCCTTTCGGGGCAATTCGAACGTGACGGAATCGAGAGCCTTGATGACTCCATAATGCAGCGTGAGATTATCGATCTTCAGCATGCTTCTCTCTCCTCGTCCCAAGATAGACGTCGATGACTTCCTTGTTGTTCTGGATTTCTCTCGGGATCCCTCTCGCAATAACGCCGCCGGCGTTCAAAACGGTGATTTTTTCGCAAAGGTTCATGACAAAGCGCATATGGTGTTCTATCAGAAGAACGGTGATGTCCCGCTCGTCACGAAGTTTCACGATCAGCCCGGAGACGATGTCACTCTCCTGATCGTTCATGCCGGCCACCGGTTCGTCCAGCACGAGAAACTGAGGGAACGTCATCAGCGCCCGGGCTATCTCCAAAACACGCTGCTTGCCGTACGGCAGATTCCTGGCTTTCATATCCCGGTCGGGATAGAGGCCGACGAACTCCAGAATTTCATTGCCAAGATTTCGTGCCTTCGCCTCTTTTTCCCGATAGGACGGGCTCCTCAGAATTACCGAAAGAAGGCTCGGGGCTATTTGAAAAAAATGGCCGGTAATGACATTTTCGAGAGCAGTCATTTCAGGAAACAGATTGATGTTCTGGAACGTGCGCACCATTCCCCGCTTGGCAATGGTGTAAGGAGGCGCTCCGGTGACATCGTTTCCCTTGAAGCGTACCTCCCCCCGCGTCGGGGAATAAAATCCGGTGACGACATTGATGAGCGTCGTCTTGCCCGAACCGTTCGGGCCGATCAGGCCATGAATCTCCCTCCTACCTATCGAAAGATAGACGTTGTTCAGAGCCTTCAATCCACCAAAAGCCATCGTCAAGCCTGACACTTCGAGCATTGTTCGTTCACCCTTTTCCTTCCGTCATCACAGCCGCCCTGACTTTCTCAGCGCGGCTGAGAAAGTTTCCGGCTCCTGAGCGCCTGTATCCTCGTGCTGAGCATACGGCGTATCTCGCTCCAGGATTTGCCGTACAGCGACACAAGCCCCTCAGGCAGGAGAGCGAGCATGGCGATTACGAGCAATCCGTAAAGGATCAGACGGAACTGGTCTGTAAGACGCAGCAGCTCCGGGAGAAACGTCAGGACGAACGCGCCGAGAATGCCGCCGCCGATGCTGTTGATCCCTCCTACAATCGCCATCGAAACCAGCAGAAGAGAAGGATACCATCGAAACTGATCCGGACTTATGTAACCGATAAAAGGCGCGTAGAGTGTTCCCGCAATCCCGCCGAGAATAGCCGCGATGGCGAAAGCCATTATCTTGTAGTACATGGTGTTGATTCCTATGGACTGCTCGGCGTCCTCCGACTCTCTGATACCGGTAAAAACAAGGCCGAGAGGCGAATCGACGATTCTGCGGCACAGGAAATAACACACGGAGAGGAAAGCGATGCAGAGGAAGAAATACTCCCGCAGACCGGAGAATGTGTACCCGGCGATTGAAGGATATTCTATCCCGAGGATTCCGAAAGGACCCCCGGTAAAATTTTCGAGGTTCATGATCGCAAGGTAAATGATTTCACCGAACGTCTGTGTGACAAGCGCAAGATACGGCCCGCCCTTCAGCTTCAGCGCAGGAATTCCCATCAAAATCCCGAAAAAGGCCGTGACGCCTATAGCCACTGGAATGGCAATCCAAAACGAGATCCCGTAGCTCACACCGAGAATGGCGACGGTATAAGCGCCCAGGCCGACAAATGCCGCCTGGCCAAGATTGAGCTGCCCCGTATATCCGGATATCACCACGATGCCCATCACGGCGATGGCGTTGATGGCCGACAGGGTGGCGAGAAACGTAAGATACCTGTTGAAAGAGACGCCCACGGCCAAGCCAAGTAAAATAAATATTAAAAGAAACTTCGAAATGTTCTTTTTCATCATTTTCACCCTCAATGCTTTGTGACGGCTTTTCTGAAGATACCCAAAGGCCTCACTGCCAAAACGGCTATTCCTGCGCCAAAAATAATGACGTCACGCCATCCGGATGAGATATAGGCCGATGAGAGAGATTCAAGAAGACCGACCAGCAGGCCTGCGCCGATAGCGCCCGGAAGAAATCCAATGCCTCCGACGACAGCCGCAACGAACATCTTGAGCGCGAGGCTCTGGCCGAGGTTGAGAGTGACTCCGTACAGCGGAGCGACGAGAAAGCCCGCGATTCCTCCGAGCACCGCCGTGATCGCGAAAGTGGCGGAACGGGTACGCTGCACGTTGACGCCCATGAGGCTTGCCGTCTCCGGATCTTCCGCCGCAATCCGCATCGAGAGCCCGAATTTTGTTCGATTAAAAAAGAAAAGGAGGGCCGCCAGGGTAAGAAGGCTGATGGCGAAGAGGATTATGTTCTGAACAGGTACCAGAATACCGAAAAACTCGATTGTGCCTGAACCCAGCATATTCGGCACAGCCCGAGCCTCCGGTCCCCAGAAGATGAGAGCGACCTGCTGAAGAACTCCGGCAAGGGAAATAGACACAAGCATGAATATCAGCTTCGACATATTCAGGAAGTAGCGGAAGAAGAAAAAATTTACCGCCCAGCCGTAAATCCAGAGCAAGACGACGATCAACAGGAGAGCGGTCCAAACGGAGAGGGAGAAACCGACGATGAAAGTATAGGCCAGAAGTGCTCCTATCATCACAGAGACAGTATGACTGAAATTCAGGCATCCGAGAGCTTGATAGACCATGCTGAAACCGAGGGCGATCAATCCGTAGATGATGCCCGTGGTCAGACCGTTGAACGATTGCTGGACAAAATAGACTAAATTCATCGAAGTCCTCCCGCATCTTTGTCTTCATTTTGTTGAAGGAGACAGGATAAAACGCTTTTGTCGAACAATTTCTACCGGTGTTTCAGTCAGCAATATCCTGAAGCTAGAAAAATGCCAGAGATCTTGCCGGGTTATGAATCAAAAGCTTATCTATGGCTTCCTGCGACATCCCCTTTCTGCGCATAAGAGGCACGAAATATTTGGGGATATGAACATAGCCATGGCCGCCGTATTTCACACGCATATCCTTTGTGCAGACATCGACCGAAAGAAGAATCTTGTCCGAATAGCCTGCATCCATCAATCGCATGATATCGTTCACTCTGTAGTTATCGTTCGGAATATCGACAATCGTTTCAAGATCGAAATAGCCTTCCCGGCCAATGGAGTCATAGACAAGATAGCATCCGGTCTTCAGCGCCTCGACTCTTGATTCGTGGCTGATAAGTGTTCGGTCGGTATGGCTTATGATGATATGTTCAGGATCGGCGCCGGCGGCGACAAGTATTTCTATGATCTCCATCGGAGCGCGCTCGCTCCAGCCGGGATGAATGTTGATCGCTATACCCGTCATGCTTTGGGTTTTCCCTGCCGCGATCAAAATTTTTCTTTCGGAATCCGCCAACGGCCAAAGACATCCGATCTCCCCCAAAACTCCCGGGCGGATTCCCGTATCATCAACTCCGTTTCGTATTTCTCCGACGAACTCTTCAACAAGTTCATCGACACCGATCCTCTTCAATCGCTCATCATGAGAGCGGGACGTATAATATCCGCCGCCCATCACAATACGAACACCGGTAGCCCTCGATATACGGGCAAGAGAAAGCGGATCCCGGCCGAAACTCCGGTTCGAAACCTCGACGATCGACTCTCCGCCTTCATTCCGGTAAAGGACTGTTTCATCGATAGCCTCCTGTTCATCGAGAAGCAGCAGGTTATCCGGCACTGCGAAGCGATGTTTCTTAATCCAGTCAAGGTTCTGCATCATGACGGGCTGCATGGCAAGATGTCTGTCCGAGGCCGTAGGCAGTTCCTTAAAAATTGCTCTGAAATCGATGACAAGGTGTTCATGAGCCAAGGTGAATCCAAGATCCTCCGGTTCGATGAAACCGAGAACGGTTGCTATTTTCCCTTTCATCTCATCTCTTTCCATGCAAATTCCGCCTTTCATACAATAAAAACGCATATAATAAAATTTATATATATTTAATATCCAATTTCTCCCTTATAGCACAGAAGGGGGAAAATCCCCCTTCTGCTCACTCCTCAATCCTCAATCCACAACGCCATGTCGGGGCAGGTGATCTCGCACCGTTTGCACTTGATGCAGTCCCCCTCGCGCACCGCCGCCACGACGGTGAATCCTTTCTGGTTCGTCACATCCGATATCTCGTAGACGTTCTTCGGGCAGACGGAGATGCACAGTCCGCACCCCTTGCAGAGCCGCTTGTTCACATGTACGGCCATTTCCTCTCACCCCAGCTTCCGGATTATCTCGACCACCTGGGCGGGCGATGTCGCCAGATGCGCTCCCGCTCGCTCCAGGGCCTCCATTTTGGACGCGGCCGTCCCCTTGTTTCCGCGGATGATCGCTCCGGCGTGGCCGAGCGATTTCCCCTCGGGAGCCGCGCGCCCCACGATCAGCGAGACGACGGGTTTCCTCACCTGTTCCCCTATGTACTCCGCCGCGGCGATCTCCGTGCCGCCCCCTATCTCGCCCAGCACGACGACGATCTCCGTCTCGGGATCCCCGTTGAACAGCTCGACGATCTCGCGCTGGTTCGTTCCCCAGATCGGACCTCCGCCCAGCGCGACGACGGTCGACTGGCCTATGCCCGCGTCGGTGAGGGTCTTGCCGACCTCGTAGGAGAGCGCGCCGCTCTTGGAGACGACGCCGACCTTCCCCTCTCTGAACATCCGCGCGGGGTGCGCGCCGAGCTTGCACTTGCCGGGGGAGATGACTCCCGCGGTTCCGGGGCCGAGCACGCGCACGCCCCTTCCGCGGGCGTAGGAGAGGACGTCGAGGACGTCGTGCTTGGGGATCCCCTCCATGGTGAGCACGAGCAGGCCGATGCCCGCTTCCATCGCCTCGTACGCCGCGTCCTTGGCGAACATCGGCGGCACGAAGCTGATGGCGGCGTTCGGCGAGGTCTCCTTCATCGCGTCGGCGACGGAGTCGTAGACGGGTACTCCCTCGACGACCGTTCCTCCCTTGCCGGGGGTGACTCCGGCGACGACCCGCGTGCCGTACTCCAGCAGCGTCCTCGTCTGCAGGATTCCGGACTTGCCGGTGATGCCCTGGACGATGACACGGGTGTTTCCGTCAACCAGTACGGCCATTTCAATCGCCTCCCGCGGCGAACCGCACCGCGTCGGTCACGGCGGTTCGCAGATCGTCGTAGACGGGAAGTCCCGCCTCTTTCATGATGGCTTTCCCCTCTTCCTCCATGGTGCCGCAGAGGCGCACCACGAGCGGTACGGAGACGGGGTTCTCCTCGAGGTAGCGGACGATGCCCTCGGCCATCTCGTCCATGCGGTTGAATCCGCCGATGAGGACTATGAGAAGGCTTTTTATGTCCGGTTTGTCGGTGAAGACGGCCTTCATGGCGTCGTACATGACTTGGGGGCTGGTGAGGCCTCCCATTTCGCAGAAGTCGGCGGCTTCGCCTCCGAAGTCCCGGATGAGGTCGAGGGTGAGCATGCCGGTTCCGGCTCCGTCCGAGATGAAGCCGACGGCGCCGTCGAGCGGGACGTAGGTGATGGTGCCGGTGTCGGCTTCGGCGGCGCTTCCGGTGATCCGTCTCCGTTCGGCCGACATGGTCTCGAAGAGCGCTTTTTGGCGCGGTCCCGCGTCGTCGTCGAGTTCGATCTTCGCGTCGAGCGCCATCAGGCCGTTGTCGGTGGCGACGAGCGGGTTGATCTCGACGAGGACGGCGTCCTTTTCGCGGAAGAGCTTCCACATCTTCCGGACGAACTCCGCGAATTCCCTGCGGTCTCCGTAGCCGAGAAAGTCGGCCATGGCCCGGATCTTGTAGTCTGCGAGGCCCCAGAGGGGGTCGACGGGGAGTTTGAGGATCTTCTCCGGCGTCCTCTCCGCGACGGTCTCGATGTCCATGCCGCCGGCGGCGCTCGCCATGAAGAGCGGCGTCCGCTCCTCTCCGTCGAAGGTGACGGCGAGGTAGTATTCGGCCCTGATGGTCGCCTTCTCTTCGACGAGGAGCGCCTGCACGCGCTCCCCCTTCAGTTCCATGGAGAGGATGGTGTCGGCGGCTTTCGCGGCTTCCTCCGGGGTGTCGGCGAGGAGGACGCCTCCGGCTTTTCCCCGGCCTCCGGAGAGGACCTGGGCTTTCACGACGGACGGGGCGAAGAGTCCCGTCCGGTCGGCGGCGGTGACGACGGCTCCTCCGGGGACGGGGATGCCGGCCTCGCGGAAGAGCGCCTTGCCCTGGAATTCGTAGAGCTTCATGGGCCGGGCGTCTCCCGCGCGAGACGGATTCCTTCCTCGAAGGCGGCGAGGTTCATCTCAACGAATTTCTCCTTGACCGATTCGCGGATGGCTTCTTTCAGGCTCTCCTTGGAGACGATCTTCGTCTTCTCCTGGAGAAAGCCGAGCATGACCATGTTTCCGGCCATCTTGCTTCCGAGGCGGACGGCGGTCTCGGTGGCGGGAACCTTCCACACGGTGACGGAAGGGTCGACGTCGCCGGTCTCGGGGACGAGTCCGCCGTCGACGAAGAAGGCGCCTCCTTTTTTGATCTCGTGCTTGTGGCTCTCGTACGCGGCCTGGAACATGGCGACGATGATGTCGTTGTGCTCGCTGGTCGGGGTGCCGATGGGCTCTTTCGAGAGGACGACCTCCGACTGGCACTGTCCTCCCCGGGCCTCGGAACCGTAGGACTGGGACTGGGCGGCGTAGATGCCCTCCTTGGTGACGGCGGCCTCTCCGAGGATGACGGAGGAGAGGATGATTCCCTGGCCGCCGAAGCCGCAGAAGCGGATGCTGGTACGGCTCATGATGTCGCCTCCTTGTCGCCGCAGCTTGCGCAGCCTTCGCAGGACGCGGGGGCCGCTGCGTAGAGGGTGCTTCCCCGGAAGACGGGGCGGTCCGTCCTGACGAATTCGCCGACGAGGAATTTGCCCGCGGTCTCCTCGGGCTTCATCTTCTCCGCGGCGGTCGCGGGAACGGTATGGCTTTTGATCCATTCGACGAGGTTTTTCGGGCTGCCGCTTCCGAGGGCGTACCGGCCGAAGTGCGTGGGGCACTGGGAGAGGATTTCGACGACGGCGAAGCCCTTGTGCGAGAGCGCGTTCTTGAGGAACGTGGTCATCTGCGGCGGGCTGGCGGTGAGCGTGCGGGCGACGTAGGTCGCTCCGGCGGTGGCGGCGAGCTTGCAGAGGTCGAAGGGCGGTTCGCTGCTGCCGTACGGCGTGGTCATGGTGACGGCGCCGTCGGGGGTCATGGGCGCGACCTGCCCGCCCGTCATGGCGAAGTTGAAGTTGTTCACGACGATGTAGGTGACGTCAAGGTTGCGGCGCGCGGCGTGGATGAAGTGGTTCCCTCCGATGGAGAGGGCGTCGCCGTCTCCCGCGAAGACGACGACCTTGGTCTCCGGCTTGTGGAGCTTGATGCCGGTCGCCCAGGCGAGCGTCCTGCCGTGGACGCCGTGAAGGCAGTCCATGTCGATGTAGACCGGCATGCGCGCGGTGCACCCGACGCCGCCGATGCCGACCATGGTCCCGAGGTCGAGTCCGAGGTCCTCAGAGGCGCGCAGAAACGCGCTCATGACCTGGCCGCAGCCGCAGCCGGGGCAGAAGAAGTGCGGCAGCTTGTTCTGTCTCATGTACTTGAGAAGGGGATTGCCGTTCTTGTGCAGTTCGGGAGCGCTCATGTCCGCACCTCCTCGATGACGGAGAGGATTTCTTCCGGGGTGTGGGGCGTGCCGAGGTTCTTGGTCGCGCGGGCGGTGCGGCATCGGCCGCACACGGCGCGCTCGATCTCGCCGGCGTATTTCCCCATGTTCATTTCAACGGTGACGACGGCTCCGACGTTCGAGGCCGTCTCGACGACCGCCTCTTCCGGGAAGGGCCACGGAGCGTCCAGTTTCAGCACGCCCGCCCTGATTCCCTTCTCCCGCGCCGCATGGACGGCGTCAAGGCAGGGGCGGAATTCGCTTCCGTACGTCACGAGCGCGATGTCCGCGTCGTCGAGGAAAAAGCGGTGCGTGGTGGAGATCTTCTTCCGGTTCTCCCGCACCTTCCCCGTGATCCTCTTGTAGAGGCGTTCGAAGGCGTGCGGCTCCCATTCGATGTCGCCGCGCTCGTCGTGCGGGTTGATCGAGTGGATGACACGGTACCCGGTTCCGAGCTCCGCGAAGTCCGGTACTC
>Ga0334890_1001632_pt1 | contig 28854 bp, 21 predicted proteins | sample GraSluR1_MG_3_FD_207220 | JGI IMG/M metagenome (GOLD analysis project Ga0334890, IMG submission 207220) | Sludge microbial communities from methane-producing bioreactor in Wageningen University, Netherlands - Granular Sludge_31_08-R1 | ecosystem: Engineered > Bioreactor > Anaerobic >... | reverse complement strand
CCTCGCCAGCCTCGCCGCCACCTGCCACCAACGCGGCCAGGATTTCGTCGAGACCCTACGCCCGTACTTGACCCTCCTGCCCACCCCCGTACGCTAAACACGTACGAAACGGCGGGCTGGCCTCGGGCGGGCCTACGGCCCTGATGCGGGGAAAGCGGAGAATAGGCACGGCTCAAGATCAGTGGCACGCGGTGGCACTGAGCGCGGAACCCCGTTGAAACGGGGTGCCGGGCAAAAAAAAAGGGGGGCTGCGGGGCGGTCTACCGGCCGTAAACGACCGGCCAACATCTAAAAACAAGAAACTCGAAACTGGAGACTGGAAGGGATGGTCCGCGAGGCGGACCCTACAGGCTGAGCGAGGGCGGCGATGGAAGGCCCGTGAACGGGCCTGGGGTCGGGGCTCAGAACGTGCGGTGGGTTTGTCGGGCATGGGTGAGGCCCTGGCCCAGCAGGATCAGGACCAGGGCGGTGGCGGTGACCAGCCAGCCGGAGGCGAGACGTTGCAGCAGGTTCACCGGCTGGCGGTCCACGTGCCGGTCCAGCACGGTGACGACGTCCGGGTTGACGGGTGACGTGCGGCCGGCGGCCAGAATGCTGAGCTGCGACTGCTTGTCGGCGATCTCGGTCTCGAGCCTGCGGATCTCCTTCGCGTGCCGCTCGGCGTCAAACTGCTGGTGGAGGAAGCTTTCGAGGCGGGGGACGGCCTGGGTCAGAACGTCCTGTGCGCTGAGCATGGCGGTGACCGTCTGGTCGAGTTGCGGTCGGAGGCGGTCGATCTGCTCCTGCCGCTCGGCGATCTGCCGATCGCGCTCTTCCACCGCCAGCCGAAAGGCCTCGGCCTGCAATCCCTGGTCGATGGTGCGGATGCGTTCCTGCGTGCGCTGGTGCAGGGCGCGGGCGGTGCGGAGCGCGGCGTCGAGCCGCGGATTGTTCAGTGCCCGGATGTCCGAGGCGCTGAACTCGAACTGGTGATGGGCGGTGCGCAGCGTGTTGAATCGGCGGGTGGCCAGCGTGATGAGTTCGTGATGACGGGCGGCGTTGTTCGGATCGGCGGCCATGGCGTCCACCTGGTCCTTGAGGGTGGACAGGGGCTCGACGGTCTCAAACAGCAGGTCGCTCAGCAGGCGGGCGAGCCGGTCCTGGGTCTCGATGACGGCCGGGTCGGCGGGCCGACCGGCGGTGTCCTGGAGCCCGATGAACTCACGGCGCCAGCTTCCGGCGAAGCGGGTGAGGAGGCGTTGGTACTCGTTGGCGGCCTCCACGAGGCGTTCGGCGGCCAGCCGGTGCATGCCGGTGGCGGACTGGGCGGCCCGGGTTTCGCCAAGCTGCTGGACGGCCTCGGCTTGGGTCGCGAGTGTGCGTAATGCGGGCAGGGAGCTGTTGTGGACTTCGAGCAGACGGGCCCGGGTTTCGGCCAGGTGAACTTCCATCGTCTTGAGGTCCTGACCGAGGGAAACGTCCGCCTCCAGGGCGGAGTGTCGCAGTTCGGGATCGACGGGCACTGTTCTGGGCACCGGGGTCTGCTGCAGGTACGTGAGCTGCTCGACCAGGTCATCCAGTCGGCTGCGCAGGCCGTCATACCCGGCTCGCTCGGTCTGGAGTGATGCGGTGGCGTGGTCGGTCTCCCGCAGCGGGTCGGAATCGCGGGCTACGGGCTGGGATGACGGTGCGCCGGATTTCCTGAGGGAATTCAGCCGGGCGATCCGATCGTCGCGCTCCAGGGCGAGCCTCTGCTCCGCGGGGCTGGGTTGCGAGAGTGCCCGCTCGGCCACGATTCGCAGGTGCTCCGGGAACGAGTGGGTGAGCTTGACCAACTGCTGGTTCCCCTCTCGGACCGACGGGGCCAGGAACACGTAGCGGATCGAGCACGATTCCGGCCTGGTGGATGGGACCCAGCGGGCGACGGGTGACGGCCCGTTGCCGGTGTCCCTGCCGGTGGGGACGAGACTTTCCGTCAGTTCGCGCAGCTCGTGGTAGTAGGGGGCGAGGGTTTCCTGCCGGCATTGGGGGTCGCGGATTCCGAACTCGATGACGCACTGATACTCGAAGGGTTCGATGAAGACGGTGACCACGCCCACTCCGACGGCCGCGGCGGCCAGCACCAGAGAGGTCCACGGCCAGGCGCGTCCGGTCCCGGGTCGGGCGGGGGTCGGTGAAGGGGCCGGCTCGCCGGCGGGAGGGCCGGTCCGGACCGAGCGAGGGGGGCGTCTGGTTTTGGCGGGCGAGGCCATTTGATGCATACCGCGCGATACCCCGACAATGGACGCGTCCCCGAGGGACGCGGTTCGTTACAGCTCTTGGATCAAAGCGTCAATCCGCTCCTCGTCTGCCGGAGCGAGCGCCCAGCCGGCGGCGGCCAGTATCTCCTCGACCTGGGAGGGCCGGGTCGCGCCGAAGACGGCAGTCGTCACGCCAGGTTGCCTCAGCACCCAGTGGACCGCCAGTTGCCCGACGGTCTTGCCGTACCCCCCGGCAATGTCCCTGAGCTTCGCCACAAACGCAAGGTTCCGGGCAAAGCGGGGCGGCATGAAGTTGAGGTCGCGGGACCGAATGCCGGTGATCCGGCTGTCCGGCCCATATCCACCGGCCAGCAGGCCCAGGGCCAGCGGGCTGTGCGTAAGCACGCCCAGATTGAGTTCCTGGCAGAAGGGGATGAGGTCCGTGGCGGCTCGGCGGTTCAGCAGGGAAAACGGCGTCTGCACGGAGCAGATCCGGCCGAACTCCGCTGCGGCCGCAATTTCCTGGCAGCCGCAGTGGCCAAGGCCGATGAATCGGACCTTGCCTTCGCGGACGAGCCCGTCCAGGGCCTCCATGGTCTGTCGGATGGGGGTGTGCGGATCGGGTTCGTGACACTGATAAAGGTCAATGTAGTCGGTTTGGAGGCGGCGCAGGCTGGCCTCGCACTCGCGGACGATGCCGGCGGGCGTCAGGCAGGTTTTCAGGCCGCCGCCGCCGTTGACCGGGACCATTCCGCACTTGGTCGCCAGCAGGATCTGTTCGCGTCGTCCTCGAACGGCCCGTCCGACCAGGGTTTCGGCCCGGCCTTGGCCGTAGGCCGGCGAGGTATCGATGAGGTTGACGCCGCCGTCGACGGCGCGGTGCATGGCGGCGACGGCTTCGTTGTCGTCTGTGGCGCCCCACTCGGCTGCATTGCCGCTGAGGGCGGCCGTTCCGATGGCGAGCACCGACACGTGCCGTTGGCTGGTACCGAGTTCACGGGTAAGCATGGGGTTTCCGGTTGAAGCCGAGTTCGGGGGTTCCGCACCGTAGTGGAGGCCCCATTGTACGGGCGTGCGGGCGGCGAGACAATGCGACGCCGGGCTTCGCTCGTTGAGGCACAAAATTGCAGTGTAGCTTATATGGGTTGGGGTTATCGGGTTGGGGGGGGACGGAGGGTGCGGGATTTTTGCGTTTGACAGGTCGGTGGCGATGCTTATACTCGCGAGGCTCTAGGTACTGTTGTGGCGTCAGGACACACAGACGGCCCCCGGGGACGGCTCAAGCGTCGGTCGTCGGGCGGGGTGCGTACCAGAGGGGTAGACGCGTACGGATCGTTCAAGACGGCGCGAGACAGACGGGTCGCGCGCGGTTCTGGGCGTCTGTCCGCCCGTCTGCCTGGATGCTTCTGTAGCTCAGTGGTAGAGCGCGTCCTTGGTAAGGACGAGGTCCTGGGTTCAAGTCCCAGCAGAAGCTTGTTACGCGACCCGGCGGCGTGTGGACTGCGGTGACGGTGTTCAGCGCGAGGGAAGCCGGGGCGGACCTGCGGTGCCGGGCGGCGGTCCGCGGATGGCAAGTGAAACAGGCGTGCGGCGGCCGAGGATGCCGCCGGAGGTTTTTCGACGGAAGCGAGACTCGGCGGTCGGTGCTTTTCACGACGATGAGTGGAGGATCATAGAGCAATGGCCAAGGAAGTATTTGAGCGAACGAAGCCGCACGTGAACGTCGGCACGATCGGTCACGTGGACCACGGCAAGACGACCCTCACGGCGGCGATCACGGCCGTGCAGGCCGCCAAGGGCCTGGCCACGTTCAAAGGGTATGACGAGGTGGCCAAGGCGTCCGAGGCGCATGGGCGTCGCGACCCGACGAAGATTCTGACCATCGCGACGTCACACGTGGAGTATTCTACGGAGAAGCGTCACTACGCTCACATCGACTGTCCGGGCCATGCGGACTACGTGAAGAACATGATCACGGGCGCCGCCCAGATGGACGGCGCGATCCTGGTGGTGTCGGCGGCGGACGGCCCCATGCCGCAGACGCGTGAGCACATTCTGCTGGCTCGCCAGGTGAACGTGCCGGCGATCGTGGTGTTCCTGAACAAGGTGGACCTGGTGGACGATCCGGAGTTGCTGGACCTGGTGGAGATGGAGGTTCGGGAGCTGCTGGACAAGTACGAGTTCCCGGGCGAGGCGACGCCGGTGATCCGGGGCAACGCCCTGGGGGCGTTGACGAGTCCGAAGGACGAGTCTCTGACGAAGTCCATCGGCGAGCTGATGGACGCCATCGACTCGTTCATTCCGGAGCCCACGCGCATCATCGACAAGGCGTTCCTGATGTCGGTGGAAGACGTATTCAGCATCAAGGGGCGGGGCACGGTGGCCACCGGCCGGATCGAGCGTGGCAAGGTGAAGGTGGGCGACCAGGTGGAGATCGTCGGCCTGCGGGACATTCAGAAGACGACGGTCACCGGCGTGGAGATGTTCAACAAGACGCTGGACGAGGGCGTGGCCGGCGACAACGTGGGCTGCCTGCTCCGCGGCGTCGAGAAGGACTCGATTGAGCGCGGCCAGGTGCTGGCGGCGCCGGGCACGATCACGCCGCACACCAAGTTTGAGGCGGAGGTGTACGTGCTGACGAAGGAGGAAGGCGGCCGTCACACGCCGTTCTTCAACGGGTATCGTCCGCAGTTCTACTTCCGGACGACGGACGTGACGGGCGGCCTGACGCTGACGGGCGGGGCCGAGATGTGCATGCCGGGCGACAACATTACGATGCAGGTGGAGCTGGGCAAGGCGGTGGCCATGGAGCCGCAGGACCGGTTCGCCGTCCGCGAGGGCGGTCGCACGGTGGGTTCGGGCGTGATTGCGAAGGTGACCGAGTAGGCGCCGGGGGCGCCGAGGCGAAGGACGACGTACGATGGCCAAGGCCCAGAAGCGGGAATACGTGTGGCTGCAGTGCAAGGAATCCGGTGACCTGAACTACCGGACGACGGTGAACGTTCAGGGCGGGCTTCCGAAGCTGGAGCTGAACAAGTACTGCAAGAGGTGCCGGAAGCGCACCGTACACAAGATCAAGCGAAAGGCGTAGCGCGGCATCCAGCCCGGTCGCCGGTTGCGCGAAACGCCGGAGGAGCGTAGCTCAATTGGCAGAGCACCGGTTTCCAAAACCGGCGGTTGGGGGTTCAAATCCCTCCGCTCCTGTGCGACGGACGAGACCGCGGCGTGGGAAGCGGAGGATGGATCGCGGACGCGGACGGCGGGAGTGCCCGGACATCCGAGGACGGGCAGGCGGCAGGCATGAGCCATCAGCAGGAATCGACCGGATCGCGATCGGGTGGGGCGGCCACCGCGTCGGGAGCAGGGCGCCCCGGCGGCCCGGCGGCCAGGAAGGACCAGTCCAAGGTGACCGATAAACCGATAGAGCGTCCCGTGGGCGTCGCCCCGCTGAGCGCCGAGCGCCGCTCGTTCTTCGAGGTGTACAAGCGGGGCCAGGGCTACCACACGCGGATGGGCACGGCCGTCGGCGGCGGCGTCCTGATTCTGGCGGGGGGCAACTTCCTGTACAACCAGTTGGACCTGTTCGAGACACAGGCGGCCTGGACGTTGTGGGTGCAGGTGGGCATCCCGCTGGCGTTTGTGGTGATTCTGGGGCTGCTGCTGTACTGGTTGGTGGGAGTGAACCGGAAGACGTGTGACTTCATGATCGCCACCGAGGGCGAGATGAAGAAGGTGAGCTGGTCCAGCAAGAAGGAGCTGATCGGCTCGACGAAGGTGGTGATCGTGTTCTCGCTGCTGATTGCGGCGATGTTGTTCGTGACGGACCTGCTGTTCGGGACGATCTTCAGCCTGCTGAACGTGCTGCGGCTGCCGCCGCCCCTGCTGAAGATGTTCTCGCCGCTGCTGAAGCTGCTTGGGATTGGTGACTGATCATGGAAGAGACCAGCCAGCCGCTCGCCGCTCCGGGCATGAACTGGTACGTGCTGCGGGTGGCGTCCAACAAGGAGGAGCAGGTCCGCAGCGCGCTGGAGCGGAAGGTGAAGATCGAGGGGATCGAGGACCGGGTCGGGCGGATACTCGTGCCCACGCTGAAAGAGCGGCGGATGCGGGGGGGCCAGGTCCGGATCATCGAGAAGAAGCTGTATCCCGGGTACGTGTTCGTGGAGATGGCCTGCGAGGAGGATGGTTCGATCGCCGAAAACGTGTGGTTTCTGATCAAGGAGACCACCGGGGTCGGCGACTTCATCGGATCCGACGGCAAGCCCACGCGGATGTCGGACCACGACGTGGTGGGGATGCTGGCGGCGTCGCAGAAGGCGGAGGACGAGCCGACGCTTTCCGGGCTGGATTTCAAGAAGGGCGACCCGGTCAAGATCACGGAAGGCAGCTTCGAGAACTACGAGGGTGAAGTGGAGTCGGTGGACACGAAGCGGGGCCTGGTGACGGTGGTGCTCACGATTTTCGGCCGGTCCACGCCGGTGGAGGTCGAATACTGGCAGGTGGAGAAGCTGGCGTAAGCCCCGCGCCCGCGGCGACCGCGTGGAGAAACAGGTGCAGGTGTGGCGAAGAAGAAGGAAGTAAAGGCGATCATCAAGCTCCAGGCGCCGGGCGGGCAGGCGACGCCGGCCCCCCCGATCGGCCCGGCCCTCGGCCAGCACGGCGTGAATATCGGGCAATTTGTACAGCAGTTCAACGCGTCGACCAACGCGCTGAACGGGATGCGGGTCACGGTGGTCATCACCGTGTTCGGCGACAAGTCATTCACGTTTGACGTGAAAAGCCCGCCGGCGGGTGTGCTGCTCAAGAGCGCGGCCGGGCTGGCCAAGGCGAGCGGCCTGGCCGGTCGGGAGACCGTCGCCACGGTGCAGCGGTCGCAGGTCCGCGAGATCGCGGAACGGAAGATGGACGATCTGAACGCCGGATCGGTGGAAGCGGCGATGCGGATGATCGAGGGTACGGCCCGGTCCATGGGGATTGAGGTCAGCGGCTGAGTTCCGGCGTCCGTCGCTGCGTGGCGGCGGGGCCGGTCAGGATGGCGAAACGGAGGTTCCGGATGCCGACCCGAAGTGTTCGGTATCGCAAGCAGGTGGAGATTCGCGGCCCGCGGATGCAGGCCCGGTCGGTGGTGGACGGGATCGCGGCGGTCAAGGCGATGGCCGGCGTGAAGAGCGACCGTACGTACAAGAACGGTCGCCGGCGGAAAGATCCCGACCAGACAGTGGAGATCTGTGTTCTGCTGGGCGTGGACACGAAGCAGGCGGACCAGATGATCCGGGGCTCCCTTTCCCTGCCGAAGGGGACGGGATCGACCAAGCGAGTGATTGCCTTTGCGGACGAGGATCTGGCGCAGAAGGCCCGTGCCGCCGGTGCGGTTGAGGCGGGCGGAGACGACCTGATCAAGCGGATTCAGGACGGGTGGATGGATTTTGACGTGGCGGTGGCCCACCCGTCGATGATGGGTCGGGTCGGCAAGCTCGGCAAGGTGCTGGGTCCGCAGGGGAAGATGCCGTCGCCCAAGGCGGGTACCGTCACCGCGGACGTGGAGACCGCGGTTCGCGAGTACAGCGCCGGCAAGCTGGAATACCGGACGGACAAGGGTGGAAACGTGCATTTGCCCGTCGGGAAGACCAGCTTTGCCGTGGATGACCTGAAGACGAACATCGAAGCGGTGGTCTCGCACATCCAGCGGGTCAAGCCGGCGTCGGCAAAGGGTCAGTTTCTTAAGAAGGTGTGCATCAAGGCGACGCGTACCCCCTCGATTCTTCTGAGTGTGGGCTGAGAGGACAAGCGCCGCCGGCGAAGCGGCGGTTTCGGAAACGGCAATGAGCAAGCCTCTGAAGCAGATGATGACGGACGCCCTGCGGGATCGGTACGTGGGCGTGGAGAGCGCATGTGTGGTGGACCTGACGGGGCTGGACGTGGTGTCGACCACGCGGTTCCGGCGGACGTTGCGTGAGAAGTCCATCCGCGTGTCTGTGGTGAAGAACAGCCTGGCCGCCCGCGCGTTCCAGGGAACGCCGCTGGAGGCGCTGGGCCGGTCGCTGGAGGGCCCCAGTGCGCTGGTCAGCGGGGGCGATTCCATCATTGAGGTGGCCAAGGCCCTGGTGGCGGCGGCAAAGGAGTACGCCGTCATTCGCCTGAAGCAGGCGATCGTGGAGGGCGATCCGAGCCTGATGACGGTGGAGGACGTCTCGCGGCTGAAGAGCCGCCTGGAGCTGATCGGGGAGGTGGCGATGCTGATTGCCTCGCCCGGTCGGCGTGTGGCGGGCTGTATCGCGGGGCCGCAGGCGAAGCTTGCCGGCTGCGTGAAGGCCATCGCGGACCGCGGGGAGAAGGAAGCGGCGTAACCGAGGGGCGGGCCGGCCGGACGAGCGGCCCGGCGCGGCGGGGACACGGACTCGATGAGATTCATGGATTCGCGACGGACGGACTGGTTCCGCCTTCGGGCGGAATGAAATGGCGTCGGCGGGACGCCGCCTATCCGACCGGCGGATTGGATAAAGGACAGCAGGAGTCAGGCAGAGATGGCAGACGCACCGGTGAAGGAAGTCAGCGGGAAGATCAAGGACTTGGCGGAAGGAATCGTCGGGCTTACGGTGAAGGAAGCGCAGGAGTTGGTGGACTATCTGAAGGAAGTCCACGGGATCGAGCCTGCCGGTGGCGGTGCCATTATGATGGCGGGTCCGGCTGCGGGTGGCGGCGAGGCAGCGGCCGTGGAGGAGAAGGACACGTTTGACGTGATCCTGGCGGGGGCCGGCGACCAGAAGATCAAGGTGATCAAGGTCGTCCGCGCCCATACGGGTCTGGGGCTGAAAGAGGCCAAGGACCTGGTGGACGGTGCGCCCAAGCCGGTGAAGGAAGGAATCTCGAAGGCGGATGCCGAGGCGATCAAGAAAGAGCTGGAGGAAGTGGGCGCCGCCGTCGAGCTGAAGTAGCGTCGGGTTTGACGAGAGGGTGCGAGATTACGGATCGCGCCGAACAGCGTGCCGTGCATCCGGCCCCGCGGCGGCGGGGCAGGGGTGAGGGTGCGCGCCCATCCCAGGGAGGCGGGACCGGCCGGATGAGCAGGGACGTCCGGACGACACAGATGCCTCTCCATCGGGAAGTTCCCCGGGTATTCCCAGAGACTTTTTGACGCAGCGCCGCGACCCGCGCCGAACCAGGCGCCGGTCGTGCCATGCCGGCTACGTGGAAGTTTGGACGGCGGAGCGGGTTCCGGGCGTTCCGGGCCGCGCGTGGGCGCGGGGGTCCCCGGGGGCCCGGGGCCGGTCCGCTGCGGCTCGTAGCGTGAGGTGAGTTCGATGTTCAAGTTCGAGAACGTACGGAACTTCGCCCGGGTCGGCGATGCCATGCCGGTCCCCAACCTGATCAACCTCCAGACGGAATCGTACGCCCGATTCCTGCAAGCGGAGCTGTCGCCGACGGAGCGGGCTTGCAGCGGGCTGGAGGCGTTGTTGCGGGAGGTGTTCCCGATTGAGAGTTACGACGGGAACCTGTCGCTGCACTACATCAGTTATGAGCTGAGCAAGCCGCGGTACACGCCGGACGAGTGCCGCCAGCTTCGCCTCACGTACGGCATGCCGTTTCGCATTCGCGTGCGGCTGGTCCGCAAGGACAAGGACGAGATTCAGGAGGACCACATCTACCTGGGCGAGCTGCCGATCATGATCGGCGGCGGCGAGTTCATCATCAACGGGGCCGAGCGGGTCATCGTGTCGCAGCTCCACCGTTCGCCGGGCGTGGACTTCGTGAAGGAACAGGCGGAAGGCGACCGGGCCCTGCACGCCTGCCGTATCATTCCCGAGCGCGGGAGCTGGATCGAGATCAACGTGACGAAGCAGGACGTGCTGGCGGTCCGCATCGACCAGTCCAGCAAGATCCCGGCCACCACGTTCGTGCGCGCCATGGCGGAGCGCTATTCCTCGGACGAGTCGATCGTGGAGGAGTTCCACGAGACGAAGATGGTTCGCACGTCGGCCCTGAAGCCGGAGATGTACGCCGTCACGTCCATCATTGAGGAGGAGACGGGGGAGGAGCTGGTGAAGGCGGGGTGCCAGATCGGCGACGCCCTGACCCAGATTCAGAATTCGCAGATCAAGCAGGTTCGTGTGATCCCGAAGGTGGGCGACCCGCTGGTGCTGAACACGCTGGCGGAGGACGCGAGCCGGTCGCACGAGGAGGCGCTTCTGAAGATCTACGCGAAGCTTCGTCCGGGCAACCCGCCGCAGATCGACAAGGCGCGCAAGCTGTTCGCGGAGAAGTTCTACGACGAGAACCGGTACCGGCTGGGCAAGGTGGGGCGGTTCCGCCTGAACCGGAAGCTGGGCACGGACACGCCGGACGAGGACATGGTCCTGCACGTCGAGGACGTGGTGGAATGCCTGAAGTACCTGATGCTGCTGCGCACGGGCGAAGCTCAGTTCGAGGTGGACGACATCGACCATCTGGGCAACCGGCGTCTGCGGACGATCGACGAGCTGGCGGCCGACGAGATGCGGAAGGGGTTCCTGAAGCTGCGGCGCACCGTGCAGGAGCGGATGAGTCTGAAGGACCCGGAGCAGATCAGCCGGTTGGCCGAACTGGTGAACAGCAAGCCGGTCAGTTCCGCCATCGAGTTCTTCTTCGGGCGGAGCGAGCTGTCGCAGGTGGTGGACCAGACGAACCCGCTGTCGCAGCTCACGCACGAGCGTCGTCTGTCGGCCCTGGGTCCGGGCGGTCTGAACCGCAAGCGGGCGGGCTTTGAGGTTCGGGACGTTCACATCAGCCACTACGGTCGGATCTGTCCGATTGAGACCCCGGAAGGCACCAACATCGGTCTGATCGCGTCCCTGGGCATCTACAGCCGGGTGGACGACTACGGTTTTCTCGTGACGCCGTACCGGAAGGTGGGAAAGGGCGGCAGGCTCGATCCGGACATCCTGTACCTGCGGGCGGATGAGGAAATGCGGCACGTGTTGGCCCCACCCGACGTGCTGGTCGAGGGCAACGGTCACGTGCAGGAGGGGCAGAGCGTGGTCCGCAGCAGCGGCGAGCTCAAACAGGTGTCCTCCTCCGACATCGAGTACGTCGACATCTCGCCCAAGCAGACGGTGGGCGTCAGCGCGGCCCTCATCCCGTTCCTGGAACACGACGACGCGAACCGGGCCTTGATGGGCTCCAACATGCAGCGGCAGGCCGTTCCGCTGCTGAGATGCACGCCGCCCGTCGTGGCGACGGGAATGGAACGGGCGGTCGCGGAAAACAGCGGCATGGTGATCCGGGCGGCGAAGGCGGGCAAGGTGACCTACGTGGATGCCCTCCGCATCGTCATCAACGACACGGACGAGTATGTGTTGCGGAAGTTCCAGGGCCTCAACGAGCGGACGTGCCTGAACCAGAGGCCGATCGTGCGGCTGGGCGAACGGGTGAAGGCCGACCAGATCATCGCGGACGGACCGGCCACCACGTTGGGTGAGCTGGCGCTGGGCAAGAACGTTCTGGTCGCGTTCATGACGTTTGACGGATACAACTTCGAGGACGCGATCCTGATCAGCGAGCGTCTGGTCAAGGACGACGTGTTCACGAGCATCCACATCGAGGAGTTTGAGGTCGAGATCCGGGAGACGAAGCTGGGCCGGGAGGAGTTCACGGCGGACATTCCGAACGTGTCGGAACGGGCGTTGCGCAACCTGGACGCGAACGGAATGGTGCGCACGGGCACGCGGGTGGGGCCGGGCGACATCCTGGTGGGCAAGGTCAGTCCGAAGTCCAAGACGGAGCTGTCGCCGGAGGAGAAGCTGCTGCACGCGATTTTCGGACGTGCAGGCGAGGACGTGAAGAACGATTCGCTGGAGCTGCCGGCCGGCGAAGAGGGCATCGTGATCGACGCCAAGCGGTTTTCGCGTCGGATGCACATGACGGACGAGCAGAAGGCCCAGCTGAACGCGGAGATCGAGACGTACCGCGCCGAGTGCAACGGGAAGATCATCGAGTGCTTCAAGCAGATGTGCCTGGAGATCGAAGCGCTGGCCAACCAGCCGATGATCGACCCGAACACGCGTCAGAAGGTGGGGCACAGCGATCTGAACGAGGTGATTCTGGAGCAGGTGGACGCGATTGCGGAGCAGGTGCGGGCTCGCGAGTTGAAGTGGGTGAAGCCGGCGGCGCTGCGCGGGGAGGCGCTGGCCCTGGTGGACCGGTTCTGGCCGCGGATCGAGGGGCTGGCGGAGGAGCGCGACCGCAAGATCGCCCAGCTCAAGCGAGGGGACGAGCTGCCCTCGGGCGTGCTGGAAATGGTCAAGGTGTACGTGGCGACCAAGCGCCGGTTGGCGGTCGGAGACAAGATGGCGGGTCGGCACGGGAACAAGGGTGTGATCGCCCGCATCATGCCGGAAGAGGACATGCCGTTCCTCGAGGACGGGACCCCGGTGGACATCTGCCTGAACCCGCTGGGCGTGCCCTCGCGTATGAATGTTGGTCAGATTCTCGAGACGCATCTGGCCTGGGCGGCGTGCATTCTGGGCTTCCAGGCGGTGACCCCGGTGTTTGACGGGGCGAAGGAGGCGGAGATCTTCAAGGCGCTCGCCGAGGCCAACGCGCGCGTGTGTCAGCGGCGGGAGGATCCGAAGGCGGTCGCGCAGGCGGGGGCGAGTCGTGAGGTTTTCTGCGAGATGCCGCGCAGCGGGAAGATGCGGTTGATCGACGGTCGGACGGGTGAGCCGTTCGATCAGGATGTGACCGTGGGCTACATCTACATGATGAAGCTTCACCACCTGGTGGACGACAAGATCCACGCGCGTGCCACCGGTCCGTACAGCCTGATCACCCAGCAGCCCTTGGGCGGCAAGGCCCGGACGGGCGGTCAGCGGTTCGGCGAGATGGAGGTCTGGGGCCTGGAGGCCTACGGCGCCGCCTACGTGCTGCAGGAGCTTCTGACCGTCAAGAGCGACGACGTGGAGGGCCGAACCAAGATCTACGAATCGATGGTCAAGGGAACGAACACGCTGGAGGCGGGGACGCCGGTTTCGTTTGACGTTCTGTGCAACGAGATCCGGGGGCTGTGCCTGAACATTCAACTGGAGAAGAAACGGGTGATTTGAGGCGGCGAAAGGCGGGGCGGCGCCTGTGCCGGGGGGCCTCGCGGGAGACGGACCATGCCTGCCGACGTGGCGTACGAGACGGTGAAAGCGATCGATCCGGAAGAGCTGCTGACGTTCTACCGGAAGCAGCATCACGAGACGACGCACGACGTGGCGAAGCTGCAGCGGATGGTCGACAACACGTTCTGTTTCGTGACGGCCCGGCGGGAAGGGGAGCTGATCGGGATTGCGCGGGGCGTCACGGACGGCGTCCGCGGGCAGTTGGCGGATTGCAAGCTGGACCCGCAGTTTCAGGGCCCCGCGTGCATCACCCGCAAGGACGGCCGCATCGAACACGACAGCCTCGGGATTGCGCGGGAGATGGCGTTGCGGGTGATCGGGGCGCTGCGGGAGTACGGGTGCGAGCGGATCACCACCCTGGCCTACGGGACGGAGGTGGACTTCTGCGAGGAGATCGGGTTCCGCAAGGCCTGCGGCCTGGTGGTCCTGCACCTGGATCCGGGCGTTTCGGCGCCCGTCGCGGCGGAGGCGGGCGTGTTGGGAAATGAGGGGTGAACCGCAGCCGGCGGACGGTTCCGCCGGAGGCGTCGGATGAATGAGCCGGACGGACAGGCAACCTCGTCAGAGAGGAAGGCTTGGGAACCATGGCGGACAGTATCTACGACCGCGTGAATGACTACGGCAGTGTGAAGATCTCACTGGCGTCGCCCAACGACATCCGGAGCTGGTCGTTCGGCGAGGTGCGCAAGCCGGAGACCATCAACTACCGCACCTACCGACCGGAGAAGGACGGCCTGTTCTGCGAGCGCATCTTCGGTCCGGAGCGGGACTGGGAGTGCGCCTGCGGGAAATACAAGGGCACCAAGCACAAGGGGATCATCTGCGACCGCTGCGGGGTGAAGGTCACGCACTCTCGCGTGCGCCGCAAGCGGATGGGCCATATCAACCTGGCGGCCCCGGTGGTCCATATCTGGTTCTTCAAGGCGATGCCCTCGCGCCTGGGCTGCCTGCTGAACATGAAGACCTCCAGCCTGGAGAAGGTGGTGTACTTCCAGGACTACGTGGTGGTCGACCCGGGCGACACGCCCCTGAAGGACCGCCAGTTGCTCACGGAGGAGGAATTCCGAGCCGCGCAGGACAAGTACGGCAGTTCGTTCACGGCCATGATGGGGGCGGAGGCGGTCAAGGCGCTGCTCGAACGCCTGGACCTGTCCACGGTGGCCGTGGAGTTGCGGCAGGGGATCGAGGAGACGGCCAGCAAGCAGAAGATCAAGGACCTGACCAAGCGCCTGCGCATCGTGGAGGCGCTGCGGCACTCCGACAACGACGCGAGCTGGATGGTGCTGGAGGTGATTCCGGTGATCCCGCCGGACCTGCGCCCGCTGGTGTTGCTGGAAAGCGGGAACTTCGCGACCAGCGACCTGAACGACCTGTACCGGCGCATCATCAACCGGAACAACCGGCTCAAGAAGCTGGTGGACCTGAACGCGCCGGAAGTGATCATCCAGAACGAGAAACGGATGCTGCAGCAGGCGGTGGACGCGCTGTTCGACAACGGGCGCTGCCGGCGGGCGGTGCTCGGGTCGAGCAACCGTCCTCTGAAATCGCTGACGGACATGATCAAGGGCAAGCAGGGCCGCTTCCGCGAGAACCTGCTGGGCAAGCGGGTGGACTACTCGGCGCGCTCGGTGATCGTGGTGGGTCCGGAGCTCAAGCTGCACCAGTGCGGTCTGCCCAAGAAGATCGCCCTGGAGCTGTATCAGCCGTTCATCATCCGCAAACTGAAGGAACGGGGCCTGGCCGACACCATCAAGTCGGCCAAGAAGATGCTGGAGCGGCGCGACCAGGAGATCTGGGACATTCTGGAAGAGGTGATCTATCAGCACCCGGTGCTGCTGAACCGCGCCCCCACCCTCCACCGGATGGGCATCCAGGCCTTCGAGCCGGTGCTGGTGGAAGGCAATGCGATTCGCATTCATCCGCTCGTCTGCCGCGGCTTCAACGCCGACTTTGACGGGGACCAGATGGCCGTCCATCTTCCGCTGTCCGTGGAGGCGCAGGCCGAGACCCACGTGTTGATGCTGGCGACGAACAACATTTTCAGTCCGGCCAACGGCAGTCCCATCATGTCGCCGTCTCAGGACATGGTGCTGGGCATCTTCTACCTGACGACGGATCACGTGAGTCGTCGGGTGGACGAGAAGGACATGAAGTCGTTCTCCTCCGTTCACGAGGCGATGTACGCGCACGCGCTGGGCCGGGTCGGCCTGCACGACTTCATCCGGGTGCGCATCCCCCGCCGCCAGATCGTCCGCGACGTGAAGGGTCCCATCGAGAACGCGCCGGCGAACCGCCGGGTGGTTACGACGGTGGGGCGTCTGATGTTCAACGACATCCTGGCTCCGGACATGCCGTTCTACAACTGCTCGCTCTCGCAGAGAGGGGCCGGCCGGGTGATCGCGGACTGCCACGCCATTCTGGGGCGGGCGGCGACCGTGGACCTGCTGGACCGGATCAAGGACACGGGCTTCCGGTTCAGCACGCTGGCGGGGTTGTCGTTCGCAGTGAGCGACCTGCGCGTGCCGGCCGCCAAGGGCGGTATCATTGAGGCGGCCCAGAAGAAGGTGGACCAGATCGAGCGTGACCACGCGAACGGCGCGTTGACGCCTCTGGAGCGGTACAACCAGGTGATTGACGTGTGGATTCACGCCCGGGAGCAGGTCACCGAGGCCATGATGGTCGAGTTGCGTCACGACTACCGGGACGAGAGCGGCGCGTACGTGGCGGCCGTTCGGGAGGAGAGGGGCCAGTTGTCGGCGCCGGCGGGCGCCCGCCCGTACCTCAATCCGATCTTCCTGATGACCGAGTCGGGGGCCCGCGGCAGCGTGGACCAGATCCGGCAGTTGGCGGGCATGCGCGCACTGATGGCGAAGCCGTCGGGCGAGATCATCGAGACGCCGATCAAGGCGAACTTCCGCGAGGGGCTGTCGGTTCTCGAGTACTTCAGTTCGACGCACGGAGCTCGCAAGGGTCTGGCGGACACGGCCCTGAAGACGGCGGACTCCGGCTATCTGACGCGGAAACTGGCCGACGTGGCCCAGAACGTGATCGTGAACCGGATTGACTGCGGCACGATCAATGGGATCACGAAAAGCGCCATCTACCGGGGCGAGGAAATCGAGATCCCGCTGCGGGAGGCGATCCTGGGGCGGGTCGCGCGTGACACGATCCGCAACCCGGTGACGGACGAGATCATCGTGTCGGAAAACGAGTGCATCACCACGGAGATTGCGCGCAAGATCGAGAATCTGGGGCTGGACATGATCCGCGTGCGCAGTCCGCTGACGTGCGAGAGCCCCCTGGGCTGCTGTGCCCGGTGTTACGGGGTGGACATGTCGACCGGGCTTCTGGTCGAAGAGGGCATGGCGGTGGGAATCATCGCGGCCCAGTCGATCGGCGAACCGGGCACGCAGCTGACGATGCGGACGTTCCATACGGGCGGCGTGGCGTCCCGTGCCGTGGTGGAGAACAAGCTGATTGCCGGTTCGGCAGGGATTGTCCGGTACCGCGACCTGGCCCCGGTGACCGTCCCGGCCCAGGGGCAGATTCCGGCGCGCGTGGTGGCCCTGAAGCGCAACGGCGAGGTGGTCCTGTTGGACGAGAAGGAGCGTGAGCTGGAGGCGTACAAGATCCCCTACGGAGCGGAGATCCTGGTGGCCGAGGGGACCAAGGTCCGGACCGGGCAGACGCTGGTCATGTGGGATCCGCACCTGACTCCGATTCTGGCGGAGGTGGGCGGCTTCGTGCGTTTCCAGGACATCGCCGAGGGTGAGACCGTGCGGGCCGAACAGGACCGCGTCGGGGCCCGCTTCGTGGTGGTGGAGCACAAGGGGGAGAAGCACCCGCAGGTCGTGATTGAGGACAATGAGGGACGGGTGTTGGATTACCACTACCTGCCGGCCAAGGCCCGTATCGAGGTGAACGAGGGGCAGGCCATTTTGCCGGGTATGCTGCTGGCCCGCCAGCCTCGCGCGATGAGCGGGACCCAGGACATCACCGGCGGTCTGCCGCGGGTGACGGAGATTTTCGAGGCTCGTCGTCCGAAGGAGCCGTCCGTCATGGCGGAGATTTCGGGGCTGGTGGAGATCCGGGCGGACAAGCGCCGCGGCAAGATGACCATCATCGTGCGCAGCGAGAGCGGGATGGAACGCGAGCACCACGTGCCGCAGGACAAGCAGCTCCTGGTGCATGCGGGCGACCACGTGGACGCCGGAGATCCGCTGATTGAAGGGCCGCTGGTGCCGTTCGACATCCTGCGCATCCGCGGCGAGGAGGCGCTGCAGCAGTACCTGCTGGCGGAGATCCAGGCCGTCTACCGGAGCCAGAACGTCAGTACCAATGACAAGCACCTGGAGGTCATCCTGACGCAGATGCTGCGTCGCGTGAAGATCGAGTCGCCCGGTGATTCAAGCTTCCTGCCGGGGGAGGTGGTGGACAAGTTCCGCTTCCGGAAGGAAAACGAGGAGTTGAGCAAGAGCGTGCGGATCGAGGATCCGGGTGACACCGACCTGACCAAGGGCCAGATCATCCGCAAGACGCAACTGGAGGAGAAGAACGACGAAGCGGAACAGAACGGCGGCGAACCGGCCAAGGGCAAGAAGCCCAAGCCCGCCACCGCCACGACCGTGCTGCTGGGTATCACGAAGGCCAGCCTGCAGAGCGAATCCTTCATTTCGGCGGCGTCGTTCCAGGAGACCACGAAGGTGCTCACGGAGGTCTCGTTGGCCAGCGCCGTCGACCCGCTGCTGGGCTTGAAGGAGAACGTGATTCTGGGACACCTGATCCCCGCGGGAACGGCGTTCAAGCCACACCTGAATCTGCGGGTTCGGCGAATCGGGGAGCCGCTGCCGATTGCGGAAGACCAGGCGGCGGATATGATTGCCCCCACACCCGACGTGCCCGCGAGCGAGTCTCGAATAGGTGCTCTCAGCGGGTTCGGGGGCGAGGGATCGGGCTTGGCCAGTACGCTGGGACGGGAGCTGGCGTCCACCGGGTCGCATGGCGAGGGGGCCGGCGGTTCCGTTCGGGGGCTGTCGCCCGAGGACATGTAGCAGAAAGAACCGCGGTGGAGCGGGCGGCGGTGACCGCAGCCCGGGCGAACCGCGTGTGTGTTTGCAAGGAGAGTTCATGCCAACCATCAATCAACTGGTCCGGAACGGACGGCGGTTCGTGCAGCGCAAGTCCAAGGTGCGGGACATCGAGCGATGCCCGCAGCGCCGGGGCGTCTGTCTGATCGTCAAGACGCAGACGCCCAAGAAGCCGAACTCGGCTCTTCGCAAGGTCGCCCGCGTGCGGCTGACCAACGGCAAGGAAATCACCGCCTACATCGGCGGCGTGGACCACAACCTGCAGGAGCACTCCATTGTGCTCGTCCGCGGCGGACGGGTGCGTGACCTGCCGGGCGTGCGCTACCACATCGTCCGCGGGGCGCTGGACTGCGCCGGCGTGGAGAACGACAAGGCGGGCCGGCCGCGGAACCGCAGCCGCAGCAAGTACGGCGTGAAGCGTCGGCGCAAGTAGCCGCAGGGCTTGTCCGGCGCCCGATGCAGGGCGCGAACCACAGGGAGGTGCGGTTCGATGTTCAGCGTGCAACAGCCGCCGGCCGGGATTCCGTCCGTCGCCGTCCGGGCGACGGGGAGTGTGGGGCGAGTGATCGGCTTCGCGTTGCTGGCGGCGCTGGCGGCGCAGGTGATCGTTCCCATCGGCTCGGTGCCGGTCACCCTCCAGACGCTGGCGGTGGTCCTGGCGGGGCTGCTTCTGCGGCCTCGCGAGGCGGCGGCCGCCATGGCCCTGTACGTGGCCGCCGGGTGCCTGGGCACCCCGGTGTTCGCGGCCGGCCGGGCGGGCCTGACCGCGGCGACCGCGGGGTATCTGCTGAGCTTCCCGGTGGCGGCGGCCCTGGTCAGCCGGATCGGGCAGGGTCGGCACACCGGGCTCGGCCGCCCGGTGGCGGCGGCGGTGTTGGGCCTGGGGGTGGTCTTTGGTCTGGGCGTATCGTGGCTGGCGGTCCTGACGGGGAGCCTTTCGGAAGCGGTGATGGTTGGCCTGGTTCCCTTTGTCTGGATCGAAGTGGCCAAGGTAGGGGTGGCGGTGACCCTGGTTCGGGGTGGCCGGCAGGTCCGCGGTACCCGCTCGGGAGCGGTTTGAACGGTTGGCCTTGCCGCGGGCCGCGCGGGCGGGTAAACTGTGGGGCTCCGGCAGTAAGCAGAGATCAGGGTCGGCGTCCATGGGCGGGAATAGCCGGAATGGTGGACATCGGCTCGAAATTGGAAGATTGGCATGGCTCGCAAGCGGTTTACGAATTCGAGAGAGCAGTTGAAGCCGGATTCCCGGTTCAACAGCAAGCTGGTCAGCAAGTTCATCAACTGCCTGATGCTGGACGGGAAGAAGGCCACCGCAACCGCGGTCTTCTATGACGCGATGGACATCCTGGCCAAGCAGATCAAGGAGAAGTCACCGCTCGATGTTTTCGAGACGGCGGTGAACAACGTCAAGCCGAACATCGAGGTCCGCTCAAAGCGCGTGGGCGGCTCGAACTACCAGGTGCCGATGCAGGTCAACCGCAAGCGCCAGCAATCCCTGGCCTTCCGGTGGATCATCACGGCCACGCGCGATTCCCGCGGCAAGGCCGGCAAGCCGACCTCCGTCGTGCTGGCCCAGGAGCTGGCCTCCGCGTATCGCGGGGAAGGGACCGCGGTGACCACGAAGATCAACGTGCATCGGATGGCCGACGCCAACAAGGCGTTCGCCCACTTCGCCTGGTAGACTTCGCTGAGTTCACAAACGGTGCCGACGGCGTTCGCGCGGATGCCGTCGGCATCGCAGTATTCGCGGCAGGCCGCGATCGTCCTCGCCGCGTCGGGGCGCGGAGCAGACGGGATGACCATCGATCTATCCACGGTCCGCAACATCGGGATTGCCGCGCACATCGACGCGGGCAAGACCACCACCACGGAGCGCATCCTGTTCTACAGCGGCCGGACGCACCGGATGGGCGACGTGGACGACGGGACTACCATCACGGATTTTGACGAGCAGGAGCAGCGGCGGGGCATCACCATCTACTCCGCCGCGGTGAGTTGTCCCTGGAAGGGCTGCACCATCAACCTGATCGACACCCCCGGCCACGTGGACTTCACGGCGGAGGTCGAGCGCTCCCTGCGGGTCCTGGACGGGGCCGTGGCCGTCTTTGACGCCAAGGAGGGCGTGGAGGCGCAGTCCGAGACGATCTGGCGGCAGGCCGACCGGTACCGCGTGCCCCGCATCTGTTTCATCAACAAGATGGACAAGGTGGGGGCGGATTTCGAATACTCCTTCCGCTCGCTGATCACGCACCTGCACGCCAACCCGGTGGCTCTTCAGATTCCGATCGGGTCGGAAGCTCGCTTCGAGGGTGTGATTGACCTGCTGGACATGAAGGCGCTGTACTTCGGCCCGGACCAACTCGGGGCGCGTGTGGAAACGCGCGAAATCCCGGAGTCGCGGCGGGCGGAGGCCGAGCGGCATCGGGCTCATCTGGTCGAGCAGGTGGCCGAGACCTCGGAAGAGCTGACGGAGCTGTTTTTGGCGGACGAGCCGATCCCCGTTCCTGCGATGAAGAAGGCGTTGCGGGCGGCGACGCTGGCCGGCCGCGTGCAGCCCGTGCTGTGCGGGTCGGCGTTGCGGTTCATGGGGGTGCAGCCGCTGCTGGATGCGGTCTGCGACTACCTGCCGTCGCCGTTGGACGTGCCGCCGGTGCCGGGCCAGATGCTGGGCAAGAAAGCCGGCCGGTCGGGCGGCGAGCCGAAGGAGGTCCTCCTGCACGCCGAGCCGGACGCACCGCTGGCCGCCCTGGTGTTCAAAATCGTGGCGGACCGGAACGCGGATCTGTACTTCGTGCGGATCTACTCCGGCACGCTGGTGGTGGGCCGCAAGGTGCTGGACGTGAACACCGGCAAGAAGGAGGCCGTCACCCGCATGTTCCGCATGTTTGCCAAGCGGCGCGAGCAGATGGCCAGGGCGGAGGCGGGGGACATTGTGGCGATTATCGGGCTGAAGGACACGCTGACCGGGCACACGCTGTGCGACGCGCAGCGGCCGGTGCTGCTGGAGAGCATTTCCTTTCCGGACACGGTGATCGTGCAGTCCATCGAGCCGAAATCCTCACGCGATCGCGACAAGCTGGCGGACGCCCTCCGCGCCCTGTCGCGCCAGGACCCGACGTTCCGCCCGAAGATCGACACCGAGACCGGGCAGACGCTCATCCAGGGCATGGGGGAGCTGCACCTGGAGGTGTTGGTGGAGCGCCTGACGAAGGAAATGAACGTGGAGGTCCACGTGGGCCGGCCGCAGGCATCGTATCGCGAGACGGTGCGGAGCACGGCGGAGGCCGAGGCCCGCTTCGAGCGCGAGATCGCCGGACGCAACCATTTCGCCGCGGTGAAGGTGCGGGTGGAGCCGGTGGCCCTGGAGGCCACGGGCAAGACCGAACTGGTTCGCTGCCTGGTGGACTCCTCCACGGTGCGCTCGGAGTACGTGAACGCAGCGGAATCCGGCATCCGGGGGGCGGCCACCGTCGGGCCGGTCATCGGCTATCCGCTGATTCACTGGAAGGCGACGCTGGTGGGCATGGAGCAGCACGACGTGGACAGCTCGGACCTGGCGTTTGAAAACGCCGCCCGGATCGCGTTTGAGCGGGCGGTGGCCGGCGCGTCTGCGGTGCTGCTGGAGCCGATTATGAAGATCGAGGTGACCTCGCCCGACGAGTATTTCGGGGCGATCAACGGCGATTTGAATGCGCGGCGGGCGATCATCACGGGCACGGACATGCGGGGCCGCAACCGGCTGATCCTCGCGGAGGCGCCGCTGGCGGAGATGTTCGGCTACGTGACGGAGCTGCGCAGCCTGTCGCAGGGCCGGGCCTCGGTGAGCATGGAGCCGCTGCGCTACGCACCAGTGCCGGATTCTGTCACTCGTCGCATGACGGGCGTGGGGTGATAAGGAAGAGAGGAAGGGATCCAGGGCGCCGGGGTCGGGGTCCAGGGCGCGGGGACGGCACGGTGCGCGCTCGCACGTTGCGTACCGGCTCTTGTGGGACCGACCGGCCGTATTCCGGGTCCTCGCTTGAAATGGCGGTGGGGACACGGGTCTGGAGGATCCCGGGCCCGGGCGGAGGTGTGACCGCATGAGGTCGGCAGCGATCACGGTCCCCTCGAGAAGTCCCCTTGACGGTCCATGGATTCGCGAAGCGCGTCGAGGGCGCGGCGCGTCAAGGCGACCACGGCGTCTTCCGACCGGTCCAATCGGGCTGCGACCTCGCCGACGGAAAGACCGTTGAGAAACCGCATCTCGATGACCTGACGATGCGAATCGGACAGGTCCAACAGGCTGGCGAGGAGGGCCGCCAGCGCCTCCTGTCGGCGCACGACGCGGCTGGGGGTGCCGGATTCCGCATAGAGATCATCGAGCAGGTTCCAGTACGAATCGGTGAGGATTGCGTTGACGGGCCGTTCGCGGCGAATGTCGCGGACCCGGCAGTGGGCCGCCCGTCGCCAGTCGATGAGCTTGTGGTCCAGGATCGCGCTGACCCACCGGAGAAAGGAATCCGGACCGCGGTACTCAAACTGATCGATCTGGCGGACGACGTCCAGATACACTTCCTGCAGCACGTCTTCCGGGCCGATCCTGGCTTTCAGGGCCGGATCCAACCGGGCGGTCGCCCTCGCCCGGAGGTGGGGATGAGACATCGTCAGGAGCTTGGCCAGCGCCACACGGTCGCCGGCTCGGGCCGCCTGGACCCACGTCTCGATCGGATTGCCTTCCGCCATGGCTGGATCGCCCATCGGGGCCGTGTCTGCGCGGGCCATACGCGGCTTGCACACACGGGTAGGGCCAGGATCACGCCGTGCAGGCCCGGCCCTGCTCTCGCGCGCCGAACCTGCGCCCTGTCCGCGGGGTTCGGCCCCCTGCACCGTGGATCGTCCATTATACCCGGGGGAGGCGGGGGCGTGCGCTACGTTTGCGACGGGGATGTCGGGCGGCTACCATAGAGGTTGCGGTTGTGGAGGCCCGCGCCCTCGGCCGCACGTGGAGGCGGCGGCATGGGCTCGTCCTCCCCTCATTCCGGCCCGGAGTCCGATGAACGTCTGTCGGCTGTCGTCAGCGAGTTTTTCGATCGCCGGCAGGTGGACAAGGACCTGACCCCAGAGCAATTCGTGGCGCAGCATCCGGAAGTTGCCGAAGAGTTGCGGCGGCTTCTGGACGGATTGCCGCTGATTGAGAAGGCCTGTGCCCTGGGCCGCGGTGAGCCGTCCTCGCTTTCAACCCGCCCGGACCTGCCCGCGATCGAGGGTTATGAGCTGATTGAGGAGATTGGTCGCGGGGGCATGGGCGTGGTTTATCGGGCGAGGCAGCGATCGACGAAGCGGATCGTGGCCGTCAAGGTTTTGCTGGCAGGTCCGTTTGCCTCCGCGTCGGCCCGGCGGCGGTTCGAGCGGGAGGTGGAGCTGTCCGCCCGGCTGCAGCACCCGGGGATTGTGCGGATCCTGGAGGGTGGATCCGTGGCGGGCCAGCGGTATTACTCCATGGACTATGTGGAGGGCGTGCGGCTGGACCGACATCCATCGGTGTCCAGCCCGGAGCCTGGCGCGGTGCTCGAGTTGTTCATCCGCGTCTGCGAAGCGGTGGACGCCGCGCATCAGCGTGGTGTCGTTCATCGTGATCTCAAGCCGGCCAACATTCTGGTGGATGAAGAGGGCAACCCTCACATTCTCGATTTCGGCCTGGCCAAGGCGACCGACCCGTCGGAGGGGGAGGAGGAATCGACCGCCTGCCTGTCGTTCCCGGGGCAGGTCCTGGGCACGCTGTTCTACCTGTCTCCGGAGCAGGCAGTGGGGGATTCGGAGGAGATCGACGCCCGAACGGACGTGTACGCGTTGGGCGTTCTGCTGTTCGAGGTCCTGACCGGCACGTTGCCGTTTGATTCCACGGGTCGTCCCTCCGAAATCGTTCGGCGGATTCTGGAAACGCCCCCGACTCCGCCCTCGTCGCTTTCCCGCCGGGTTGACCGTGAATTGGAGACGATTGTCCTGAAGGCGCTGGAGAAGGATCGATCGGGGCGCTATGCGTCGGCCGGCGAGTTGGGGGCCGATCTGCGCCGCTATCTGGCCGGGGAGCCGATCCTGGCGCGGCGACCGACCGGCCTGTACGTGTTCCGGAAGAAAGTGGTCAAGCACCGTCTGGCGGTGGCCTTGGGACTCGCGGTTGCGGTGTTGCTTCTGACCGGCTCGCTGATTGGCATCCGGTGGCGGGAGCGGCGGATCTACGGGGCGCGGCTGCAGATCCTGGCCCAGCAGCGGCTGTTGGAATCGGGCGACCTCTCGTCGGCGTTCGCCACGGCTTATTCGCTGCACGCGCGGTTTCCCGACCTTTCGGAAGCACAACTGCTGTGGGCCCACGCTCAGTATCGAGATGCGGAGCGGCGGGACCAGGCCGTGGTGTTCCTGGAGCGACTGTTGCAGCAGGACCCGTCGCACTGGGCGGGTCGCATGCTGCTGGCGGACATCCACCGGACCGTCGGGAATGACGCACGGGCGGCAGAGTTGGAGGCCCACGCCCGGACGGAATTGCCGGACACGGCCGAGGGCTGGTATCTGCAGTCGTTCGCGACCCTCGATCTGCAACGGGCGGCCCAATGCGCGGAGGAAGCAGCGGCGCGGGCGCCGTCCAGCGTTCTGGCGTGGAGGCGGCTGACGGACGTGCGGTTTCTGACCGGCGATTGGGACGGTGTTCTGCAGTGCGTGGATCGGCTGATTGAACTGGGTGAGGATCCCATTGAACTGCAGTTTGCCCGGGGGCAGATGCTGGCCAGGCAAGGTCGCTACCCTGAGGCGATCGAGCGGTACACCGAAGTGATAACCCGTCGCCCCGACTTCTGGGGGGCCTACCTGGCCCGTGCCCACGCGTTCCTCCACGTCCGGGATTACGTCTCGGCCGTGGACGACTTCACCGAATTGCTCCGACACGAGGGCGATGCGACGGCCAACGTCTGGTACTACTATCAACGGGCGACACCGCTGTGGATCCTCGGGCGGCGAGAGGAGGCTTTGGAGGACTACCGGCGCGTGCGCTACCTGCTGGGCCGGCCGTTCTACTCTGATGCCCGCCGATTCCTGATTCTCCGCGAGATGGGTCGTCCTGACGAAGCCGCCGCCATCCTCGAGGCGGCGCGACGTGAGGTCGTGGCGGCCTCGTGGCTGGCCCGGGTCTTTGGCTGCTTGGCCGGCGAGTCCTCGCCTGCGGATCTGGTGGCGGAGGCTCAACTGCGGAACGATCGCAAGCCGCTCTGTGAAGCCTTCTATTACGCCGGTGAAGTCAGCCTGCTCGCCGGCGAAACCGCGCAGGCTCGAGCGTGGTTCCTGCAATGCACGCAGACCGGCGTCCAGTCCGATCCGGAGCTCGCCCGGGTCGTGCCCATGAGCGAGTATGTTCTTGCTCGGTGGCGGCTGGATTCCCTGCCCGCCCAATCTCCAACCTCTGTTCCCCAAACCAATTAGAAAGACCGCGCCGTCTGGTCTCCGGAATCTCGATTAAGACCTGGGGGGACCGTGGCTCGGGTGCCGGGCTCGCGGGGCCCGACAAGTCATCGCGTCGAAAGGAGTGCAGCCATGAAGAGGGCGATGTGGACAATTCTGACGGCCGGGATCGTGCTGGGGGTCGGCGACAACACCGGCTGGGCGGCGCCGATGGGCACGGCGTTCACCTATCAGGGGCAACTGACGAAGGCCGGTGTGCCCGTGAACGACAGCGCCGACTTCGAGTTCCGGCTGTATACGCAGGAGACGGACGGCAGCCAGGTGGGTCCGATGGCGCCGGTGGACGACGTGGACGTGGTCAACGGGCAGTTCACGGCCCGACTCGACTTCGGCTCGAGTGCGTTCACGGGGGACGCGCGGTGGCTGGAGATCGCCGTTCGGGTCCCCTCCGGCAGCGGAGGGTTCACGACGCTCGACCCGCGCCAGCTCGTCACACCGGCCCCGCACGCGGTTTATGCTGCTTCGGCGGGCAACGCGTGGAACCTGACCGGTAACGCGGGCACGACGGCGGGAACGAATTTCCTGGGCACGACGGACAACGTGCCTTTGGTGTTCAAGAGCTGGGGGCTGCATGTCTTTCGCCTCGAGGCTGGCTACGGCGGCTACAGCCCCAACATCATCGGCGGCTACAGCGGCAACAGTGTCACCACGGACGTGTACGGGGCCACGATCGGCGGTGGCGGGGAGGCCGGTCTGATCAATCGGGTCACCGATGACTTTGGCACGGTCAGCGGCGGCCGCTACAACCAGGCCGGCGACAACATGGGCTTCACGTATGAGCGTATCTTCGCCACGGTGGGTGGCGGCACGGGCAACACCGCCGGCGGCGGGGCCAGCACGATCGGCGGCGGCGCCGGCAACGACGCCATAGACCAATTCACCACAATCGGGGGCGGCTACTATAACGACGCTACGGCGGAGTATGCCACCGTTGGCGGCGGCCAGTACAACATCGCCGACGGCGAGAACGCAACGGTCGGCGGGGGTGAGAGCAACCATGCGATCGGCGCCAATTCCACCGTGGCCGGCGGGGACTTCAACGGGGCGACCGGATCCAGCTCCACCGTTGGCGGCGGCGAAGGCAACACCGCGTCCGGCAGCCACGCGACCGTGCCCGGCGGCTTCTGGAACACCGCGGGGGGCGATTACAGCTTCGCGGCCGGCCGGCAGGCCAAGGTGAACCATGCGGGTTCGTTCGCATGGGCGGATTCCCAGGCCTCCGATTTCGCTTCGACCGGTGCGAATCAGTACCTGATCCGGGCGGCCGGTGGGGTGGGGATCAACATGAACAACCCCGAGGCGGATCTGTGTGTCCACGGGGACGTGGGAAACATCCGGTTGTCGAACAATGCGACCGGCACCGGCTACGCCGGGCTGCAAATCGGATTCGTCTCCACCGGTTCCCGGGACGTCGGCATCTGGAATCGGGAGTACGGGTGTCTCAAGTTCGGCACCTATGACCAGCAGCGCGTTCACATCAACGCGGACGGCAGGGTCGGGATCGGGCGAACCGCTACGACCAATCGCCTGGAGGTCGAGGGCACGGCCTCGAAATCGGTGGCCGGGGACTGGCTGGCCAACTCCGACCGGCGGATCAAGACCGACATTGAACCCATCGGCGACGCGCTGGACACGCTGGCCCGCGTTCGCCTGGTGAGCTTCCGGTACACCGATGAGTACCGGGCCGAGCACGAGGAGATCGCCGATCAAACCTACATGAATGTGATTGCGCAGGAGTTCCGGGAGGTCTTCCCCAACCACGTGCGGGAGAGCGGCGACCGGCTTCCCTGCGGCGAGCCCATTCTTCAGGTCGATGCGTATCCGCTGACCGTTTACTCCGCCGCCGCCGTGCAGGAGCTGCACGCCGTTGTGACCGAGCAGAACACCCGGATCGTGGTCCAGCGGGAAGAGATCGACGCGCTGCGGGCTCGCCTGGAAGCGCTCGAGGCGATCCTGGCGCCGCCGACCGATTCGCGGAGCGGAGGTGCGCGATGACACGCAACCGAGACGGGCGAGGGCGGGCGATCCTGTGTGTGGCGATGCTCGCGGTGGCCGCGGCCGCGGCGGCCGGTGAATACGAGATTGTCCGCTACAGCGTGGACAGCGGTGCAGGCGTCAGCATCGGCGGTGATTTCGAGTTGCGAGGGACCATCGGCCAGCCCGACGCGGGCGATCTGGCGTCCGGTTCGTTCGGTCTGTTCGGCGGGTACTGGTTCGGCTGTGTCCCCGGCGACGGTGATTGCGACGGCGACGTCGACCTGGACGACTATGTGGCTTTGGCGAATTGCCTGACCGGCCCCCAGGGTGGTCCGATGTCGCCGCAGTGCGCGGTTTTCGATTTCGACCGCGATGGCGATGTGGATTTGCTCGATTTCGCTGAGTTCCAGACGCTGTTGACCGACAAGTAGGGTTCGCTTCGTGATCCGGCCAAACCCCCAGCGGGCTGCACCCCGTTGTAACCGGGGGCAGGGCGGCTGAAACCGGCCACAACTGTGAAGGATCAACCGGCCGGAAACGGCCGGTTTGCATACCCGCCGGCGACGGGGAAGGCCCGTGAACGGGCCTGGGGGTGAGAGTGTCACTCATCCGGTCCCTTCAGGGCCGGTGGGTTGGGGTGGGGCGGCACACAACCGCGGTTGAAACGGGCGGGCTTTGCGCATATGGGCCGACGGCCCTGGGAGGGGCGACGGTCGCAAGGCCCCGAAAACACTGCTCAAGAGCAGTGGCCCATCGCGTGCGACGGCCTCAGGAACCACCACAGAACACGTCTCAATCCGCCAGGGGCGAATGGTTCCACGTCAGAGGGCGATTTATCGGGTGAGGATGACTGGCTTGACCGGCTGGTCTCCGCAGGCCCCGGCGCGCCGGGATGGCGAGAAAGCCGGTCCCAGTGGATGGGGGCGGGGATTTTGGAGGGAGGGGTGG
>Ga0334890_1001630_pt1 | contig 28868 bp, 22 predicted proteins | sample GraSluR1_MG_3_FD_207220 | JGI IMG/M metagenome (GOLD analysis project Ga0334890, IMG submission 207220) | Sludge microbial communities from methane-producing bioreactor in Wageningen University, Netherlands - Granular Sludge_31_08-R1 | ecosystem: Engineered > Bioreactor > Anaerobic >... | reverse complement strand
CGATAGGATGCTCTTCGCCACCATCACCAACGCCAACTTTTCCCCTTCCGACTTCGAGCGCTGGATCGCCGAAGGCTTGGCTCATAGGGATTCCCTCCGCGCCGCCTTCGTGGCAGCCAGCGGGAAGCTAAGCGGCGGATTGCCCAACGCCGCCACCTGGAGCGCTGCCAATGTGGAGGCCATCCGTGCCGCCGCAGCGGCCGGCATCGGTGGCTGGAAGGAAATCGCCGACGAGAACGTACGCGCCCTCCAGTCTCTGGTCCTCTATGGCCTCAAGGGTATGGCGGCCTACGTGGAGCATGCCTGGGCTATCGGCAAGAAGTCCAAGGAAGTGTTCCAGTTCATGCTCAGGGCCCTGGCCGATCTCACCGACAGCTCCAAGAGCCTGGACGAACTCACCGCCCTGGTGCTGGAAACGGGAAAATTCGGCGTGGACGCCATGGCTCTTCTCGACTCCGCCAACACCGGTACCTATGGCAGCCCCAGGATCACCAAGGTGCGCACCGGGGTGCGCAACCGTCCGGGTATCCTCATCTCGGGCCACGACCTGGTGGATCTGCACGATCTGCTGGAACAGACCAAGGGCACGGGTATCGATGTATACACCCACGGCGAGATGCTCCCCGCCCACTATTACCCCTTCTTCGAGAAATACGACAACCTCTATGGAAACTACGGCGGCTCCTGGTGGTCCCAGACCCAGGACATCGAAGCCTTCGGCGGTCCCGTGCTTTTCACTTCCAACTGCCTCGTGCCGCCCCGGGAGTCCTACAAGTCCAGGGTCTTCACCACCGGCGTCGTGGGTTTCGATGGTTGTGTCCATATCGCCGACCGGAAACCGGGAAAGATGAAGGACTTTTCGGCCATGGTCGCCCTGGCCAAGACCTGTCCGCCGCCTAAGGAGCTGGAAAACGGCACCATCGTCGGCGGCTTCGCCCACGATCAGGTGTTTGCCTTGGCCGACACCGTGGTGAGCGCGGTCAAGTCCGGAGCGATCAAGCGCTTTGTAGTCATGGGCGGCTGCGACGGACGCCAGTCCGGACGTTCCTATTATACCGACGTGGCCGAAGCCCTGCCCGAGGGCGCGGTCATCCTCACCGCCGGCTGCGCCAAGTACCGCTACAACAAGCTCGATTTGGGCGATATCGGCGGCATACCCCGGGTGCTGGACGCAGGCCAGTGCAACGACTCCTATTCCCTCGCCCTGGTGGCCCTCAAGCTGAAGGAAATCTTCGGCCTGGACGACGTGAACAAGCTTCCCCTGTCCTTCGATATCGCCTGGTACGAACAAAAGGCGGTGCTGGTGCTTCTGGCTCTTCTCTATCTGGGCTTCAAGAATATCAGGCTCGGGCCCACCCTCCCCGGATTCCTTTCCCCGGCGGTGGCTACCGTCCTGGTGGAAAAATTCGGCATCAAGGGCATCGGCACGGCCGAGACCGACGTCGCCGCCATGATGGCGGGCAACTAAAAAGTAGTTTCGAAGCAGAAATCCTTATAGAAGCTGAAGCAGTTCCCTGAGCTCCGCCTCGGGGAACTGCTTTCCCGCGACGACAGGGCGCTCCGCCAGAAGCTTTTCCAGGTAAGCCTTGGACGCTGTGCTCTGGGGTATCATGTAGCCGGCTTCCCGGGCACCGTCTTCGGCGAGTATTCGTAACGACACAGCCAAGGCCTTGGCTAGCTTGGCCCTTGCCGACGTTGCCGCGCTGGCTGCCAATGCCTTGGCCAGGGATTCTTCCCTGTGCTTTTGTTCCATGAAATTCATCAGAGCCTCAACGACAGCTGTATCCTTGGCGGGACGTGATGGGTAATTATCCATTACCAGGGACAGCGCGTGGGAAGGGCAGGCGTCCACGCATCTTCGGCAGCCGTCCAGACATTTTCCAAAATCAATCTGTCCGTTCTCCGTATCGGTAGCCCCTGTGGGACAGACGAAAAGGCAAACACAGTCTTTGGTGCAGAGTCGTAAATTTCGTACAGCGTGCATGGCGTCCTCCTATGCTACCGCGGCGAACCGCAGGGCGGGGGCCTTGCAGACCGGGCAGATGTCCGGGGCTTGGTCGCCCAGGAACATAAAACCGCAGGCCTCGCAGACAAAGAGCTTTTTACCCTCTATTAGTTCATCGCCCTTCTTTGCGTATCGGTCGGCCAGTGATTTTTGTATCGCATTGACCTTGCCGCCCCAGGTGGCGGCTCTAAGCGCGCCCCTGTCGGCAGCCTTGTTCTCAGTCGCGGCAGAGGCCTGCCGAACAGGTTCCAGGTATTCGGCTTCGTCTGCCGTCAGCGACCTTACCAGGCTGGTAAAATCCGGGAACTCCGGCGCGGGCTGGAAATCATCGAAATAGCCCGCCACCTTCCACATCAGCTCAGCCTCATGGGCTCTGTACTGCTTTTCCAACGCCTTGGCGAGATTGCTCAATATGGGACCGGGGGAATATTCCATATTTGCCTCCTAATAATCAGCGTATGCCAAATTCAAGGATTGCGCCAGTGAAAACTTCTCTTTTGCATGATGCTGCCCGTTCTAGCGAAAGGGAACATCTCCGGCGGACGAATACCGGATGGGTTGATTCTCAGACTGGTTTTCTGCCCCGCGGCAGCGTGCTGCGAGTGTGTTGATTTGGGGGCTGCCGAACACTAGTCTATATGCTATGAAGCGTAAATTCCGGACGAAGCTGCGATCGGGCAAGGACGAAAAAACAGAAGCTGGAAGGAAAAAAAGGCGAGCTTCGAAGTTGCCGTTTTCCGGGGTGTCGGAAGAGACGGCGGGCCTGCCTCCGGGATCGGCCACCTATATCGGCGACACCGAGCCCACTACAGCCACCTATTCCCTCTATTCTTACGAGGAAGCTTCTGCCGTTGTGCGCATACCCGAAGACGTCAACGAACTGGCCGCCCTCATCGATCCTGATGTCGTGAACTGGATCAATATCAACGGATTGTCGGGCGGAGGCGTGGAAAAACTTTGCGCGATTCTGGGGATCCATCCCCTGGTGGTCGAGGACATCCTCACGGTGGAACATCGACCCAAGCTCGAAAATTACGACGACTACCTTTTTCTCATCACCAAGATGCTCACCATGCACGATGACGGATCGATCGAGTACGAGCAAGTTAGCTTTATTCTGAAGGGTAAAATACTGATCTCCTTCCAGGAACGTCCCGGCGACTGCTTTAAAGCGATACGGGAGCGGATTATGGCCGGCGGAGGACGTTTGCGCAAATACGGAGCGGATTACCTTTTGTACGCATTGATGGATAATATCGTCGACAATTATTTCATCATTCTGGAACGCCTAGGCGACAGGCTGGAGGCTTTCGACGAGACCCTGGGAACCGAGGATGATGGAATTTTCATCCGTGGCATCCAGGGATTGAAACGCGAACTGGCGCGGATGCGCAGGGTGATCTGGCCGGTGCGGGATTCCATCAGCGCCCTGGCGCGCACCGATTCTATCCAGATGCAAGCATCCCTGGTGCCCTATCTGAGGGACCTCTATGAGAACTCCATACAGGCTATCGAGGCGCTGGAATCATACCGGGAGCACACTTCGTCCATCATCGAGCTGCATCTCACCGAGATAAACACCAACATGTCGAGGGTGATGAAGGTTCTCACCATACTTTCGGCCATTTTTATCCCCATAACCTTCATCGCCGGGGTCTACGGCATGAATTTCCACCTGATGCCCGAGCTGGCGCAGCCCTGGGGTTACCCGGCAGCCCTCGGCCTGATGGGCGTGGTGGTGATCGGGGAACTGGTCTATTTCAAGATAAGGAAATGGATTTAGCGTGTTTGTCCTGGAGGTCCGCTGTCTTCTCGTTTTGTCGCCTTCTTTAAAACCGGTCAGAATTGCCGACAGGCTTCGCAGAGCGCGAGGATCAGAGGGCCGGTACCCTTGTAATCGTCCGAGACTATGGGCTCGCTCAAGTAATAGGCATAGGAACCGTCGCGGTAAGGATTACCCCCTAAGCCGGCCACCTTGCAGATGCCTCCCACATGGACCCGTCCGGCCGTGTCGCGGGTAACAAAACGATCGCAAATTCCCGCCAGCGCCCTTTCGGCGGGCTTGACGAAAACGGCAGGTTCCAGAATCCCCCTACGCATACCTTTTAAAAACCCATAGGCGAACATCGCCGAGGCCGATTCTTCAAGATAGTTTCCGGGCGCGCCAGCCATGTCGAGTATCTGGAACCAGAGCCCCGAGCCATCCTGAACTTTCGCGACGGCCTTCATGAGGTCCCGGTACATGGCGATGAGGCCGGGCCGCCCGGAATAGTTCTCCGGAAGCCAATCCAGCACATCCACCAGGGCCATGGAAAGCCAGCCCACCGCCCGGCCCCAGATATGGGGCGAGAGCCCCGAGATGGGGTCAGACCAGCCCATAAGGCGGGACTCGTCCATGGCGTGGTAGTAAAGCCCCGACGCTTCGTCCTTCATTCCATCCCTCACGTGGAAAAGCTGGAGACAGATGTCGTCAAAGAGTTTTGGACTGTAAAACTCCGCTGCGTAGCGGGCGGCGAAGGGGCCGAACATATAGAGGCCGTCCAGCCAGACCTGGTTGGGGTAAATCTTTTTATGCCAGTAGGAACCGGAAGGAGTGCGGGGATGGGAGACTAGCTGTCGTATGAGTTGCTCCACGGCGATTTTGAAACGCTCGTCACCGCTGTCCTTCCACATGGACAAGATGAACTTTCCCGCGTTTATCTGGTCGATGTTGAATTCATCGAGCCTGTAGCCGGTTATGGAGCCGTCGGGCGCGACGAGGGTCTCGGCGATTTTTCGCAAGGCGTCGTCGCGACTGTTCGCGAAAAGCTTTTGAGAGGTATTTCGGACCGCGCAGAGGAGGAGACCGGTTTCGTAATTCCATTTGGCCGTGTCCGGTCTGCAATCCTGGAGCGCCGCGTCGACGAGGCCCGCGAGGAGTGCCTTATATTCGATTCGCTGTGTTGTATCCATGGCTGACCCGAAAAGGGGCGCGGCCGGAAGAATTCCTCACCGCGCCCCACCCATAGCGTTTTGCCAAAGCTTTAGACCGGGACAGTCCGCCCGGGCTTCGGCGTGAAGCAAAACGCTAAATTCTTATGCTGCCTTACTGCAGATACCCGTTGTCTTCCATCTGCTGCCGGGCGGCCTTTTCCCAGGCGGCGGCGCCCAACTTGTCCATCTGGACAACAAAGGCGTCGAAGTTGGCCTTGGTGAGGGGCGTCTTGCCCAGCACGAACTCCTGCACGCTCTGGTTGATGTAGCGCTTCAGGTCGGCGTTGTTGGGCGAGGGCGCGATGGTGCCTGAGCCGGTGACATTGGTCCAGGGGTAGGACTGGAAGGTCCCCAGGTAGGTCCGGGGACCCAAGGTGCGACCGTTGGCGGTTTTGTAGTAGGGATAACGCGCCGCGAGCTCCAGGTCGCTGTTGTAGAACACCATGTTGCGCAGCTGGGTGACGGTCTGCCCCTTGGGCGAGGAGAACTTGGTATCCGCCGGCACATTCTTGTCGGTGATGTCGCCGTTCGCGTCCATCGAATAGTTGACGCCCTCGACGCCCCAGCCGATCAGCTTGTATCCCTCGTCGGTGGCCATCCAGTCCAGGAACTTGGCGATGGCTTCCTTTTTGCCGGCTTTTATTGCCTTGGGCGACACGGCATAGATTCGGTAGTTGGAATCGTAGATGCCGGTGGCGGAAAGCCCCTTGGGTCCCTTGGGGGGCGGCAGGGCAGCCCATTCCCCGTTGGGGAAGTTCTTGTCGAAGGGGGCGTAGTTGGCCGCGGCGGCCAAGGCCGCCATCTGCTCTCTCATGACTCCGAACTTGCCCTGCTTCCAGGCGGCGCGGAAATCGTCCTTCTTGAGGCTGGGCCAGTCGGGATCGATAACCTTGTTGTCCACCAGCTTCTTGACGAACTGCAGGGCTTCGAAGAATTCGGGTTTTTTGGCGTTCAGGCCGAAATTGGCGGCTGTCATATTCCAGGTGCCGGCTACGCCGAAGGCGCCCATGATGGGGTCGAAGCGGCGGCCCAGATACTGCTCCTGGTCGAAGAGCTCCACGAAGGCCCCATACCCGTAGGTGTCGTGCTTGCCGTTACCGTCCGGATCTTTGAACGTGAAGGCGTGGCAGACATCGTACAGCTCGTCCAGGGTGGCGGGCATCTTGAGGCCGAGTTTGTCCAGCCAGTCCTTGCGGATCACCAGGCCTTCGTTTTTCTGCAGGGAGCCTGGGAAGGCGAAGCCGTAGCTCTTGCCCCGTATTGTAGTGAAAGCGATACTGTCCTTGTCGAAATGGTTGGGCGCCCTATTGGGCATAAGCGCGTACATGTCGTCCACCGGCGCCACGAGCCCTTGCTTGATCAGTACCTGCCATGGATCCCTGCGCACCATGAAAATATCGGGCAGTTGATTGGCCGCCGCCGCGGCGAGAATCTTCACGTCCTGATCGTTCTCGTTGGAAGGCTCGGCGGTGATCTTCAGATCGATACCGAACTTTTCCCGCAGCAGCTTATAGACTACCCAGTCGTCCGGCGGCGGGCCTGCTTCGGTTATCGCCGCGCCGTACCACATCTCGATGGTCGTCAGCTTGTCCGCCTGGGCGAAGGCCGAACCGGCGACCAGGAGCGCGAACACGAAGCAAAACAGGATTCCTTTCATTTTTTTCATGGGAACCTCCTTAATTCTCTATCATCACAGGGTCTTGAGCCCCGGCTTTAGCCTTTTACCGAACCCAGCATGGTACCCTTGACGAAATATTTTTGAATGAAGGGATAGGCGACCAGCATGGGAATCGCCGCCAGAAGCACGCTCGCGGCCTTGATAGCCGCTATGGGAGCTTCGCCGAAGGCGTTCACTTCCACGTATTCGTTCATGCCCGAGGAGAGCAGTATGTTTCTCAGCAGGATGGGCAGCGGCTGGAGGGCGCTGTCGTTTATGTAAAGCATGGCGTTGAAGAAATCGTTCCAGAAATGGACGCCGTAATAGAGCCCTATGGTGAGCAGGATAGGCTTGGACAAGGGCAGTATTATTTTCCACAGCACCGCCAGCTCCGAGGCTCCATCGATCCTGGCCGACTCCTTCAGCTCTTCGGGAATGCCCTCGAAGAAGCTCTTCATGATCAGGGTGTTGTAGACCGAAATCGCCCCGGGCAGGTATACCGCCGCCAGGTGGTCCATGAGGCCGAGCTTGGAAACCAAAAGATAGTTGGGGATCAGCCCGACATTGAACAAATAAGGGACGAGAACGAGCCCATACAGGAACTTCCTCCCCGGCAGGGTTTTTATCGAAAGCAGGTAGGCCAGCGGTACGGTGAGGAAGAGGGCGGAAGCCACGCCTTCCAGAAAAATACGGAAGCTGTTGAAGATCGAAATGATAAAGGTTCGATGTCCGAGCAGCGCTTTATACGCGGCGGTGGACCATTCCCAGGGGGGCAGGAGCATCCCGTCCAAGGCCGAACCGATGAAGGTGTTGGGGCGGAAGGACAGGGTGATAGTGCTCCAGATCGGAATAACGAATAGCGCGAGGATGAGCAATAAGCAGGTGTTTACGATAACATGGAAGAGTCTGTCCGATGTTGTCAGTCGAATGGCGCTCTTCATGCCCTGCTCCCGCTAATACAGGCCGCTGCCTGTCCGGCGCTTGATGAGCTTGTTGGATACGACGATGAGCATCAGTCCGAACAAACCTTTGAATAATCCTACCGCCGTGGCCAGTCCGAAGCGAAATTCAAGAAGACCTTGCCGGTAGATCCACGTGTCGATGATATCCGCGACGCTGTAGACCGGTAGCGAATACAGCATGAATATTTGGTTGAAACCCGCGTCCAGTATCGTGCCCAAGCGCAGAAGCACGACCATGACGATCACCGGCCGGATGGAGGGCAGGGTGATGTGGCGAACCCTCTGCCAGGCGCTGGCTCCTTCCACCGTCGCCGCCTCGAAGAGGGATGGGTCTATGCCCATCAGGGCGGCTAAGAATATGATGGCGCTCCAACCCATTTCCTTCCACGTGTCGGAGAGAACGACAATCCAAGGGAAGGCCTTCGTTTCTGTGAGAAAGCTTATCGGTTTCCCGCCCATCAGCTTGATCAGATCGTTGAGTATGCCGCTGGAGGGCGAAAGTATGGCCAGCAGAATGGCGTACATGATTACCCAGGACAGGAAGTGCGGCAGGTAGGCGATGGTCTGTACTGTTTTTCTCAGATAATAGTTTCTGCACTCGTAAAGCGATACCGAAAGGAAAATCGCCGCGGGAATGGAGGCGAGCATCTTGCCGATGCTGTACATCACGGTGTTACGGATCAGTTCCCAGAAATAATAGGAGTTGACAAAGTCTCGGAAGTTTTGCAGGCCTACCCAGGGGCTTCCGAGCACCCCGTCCAGGGCCATGAAATCCTTGAACGCGATCTGGGCGTTCCAGATAGGCACGTATTTGAAGACGACAAAATATATCAGGGAGATCGAGGCGAGAAGATAGACTGATTTCTGCCGCTTCAAATTTTTCCAGAACGGGTGCGAGCGGCCCGCGCTGGCCTTGAGTTCGATAGCCCCGGTTTCGGATCTCATACGGCTTCCATTCTTATGGTAGGCCGGAAATCTGCAAATTTTCCGTCAGATTATTGTACTTTTCTGACATCGTGCTGCGATTCCTTTCGCAGCGCTCCGGGCGTCGTTCCCTGAAGTCGCTTGAAGACCCGGCAAAAATACGCCTGGTCTTGAAACCCCGCCCTGGCCGCCACCTCAGCCACGGTATCGGAGCTTTCGGCGAGAAGCTCGACGGCATAGGCGATCCTGAGCCTGTTCAAGTAATCCCAAAGGGTTGTGCCCATCTGGCTTCGGAAAATCCGACTTAGGTAATCTTCGCTGGCGTTCAGCTCCTCGGAAAGCCTCCAGCGGGAAATCTTTTCCTTAAAATGCCTGTTCAAATAAAGCAGAGCCTTGATTACTATCGCTCCGGTCGATGCCGGGAGCAGCGGCTTTTTTTCACTGAGGATATCCTTTGCGAGGCTGGCTGCGAGATCGGTGAAACCCTGGCCTGCGTTGCAGACCAGGGTTCTGGGCCTTTCGAAGAGCGGGGAAGGAAACTTAAGCTCTTCCGCTCTTTCAAACAACCAGAGCAGGGGGGAGGTGTTGAGGGCTCCTATGGCCAGAACCGCTTGTATAAAGCCAGGTCCCGGGGAAGAAATTATAATAAGACGGGGTTTCTCGCGCCCGGCGATAATCGAAACTTCTTCGGGCCGACGGCAGGGCAGAACGCGGAGGTCCGGAACTGCCTTACCCGTGAGGCTCCGCTCCAACAAGCCCAGTTCGACAGCCTGGCCGAGGGCCAGGAGGCAGGGAGAGTCCCGTTGGGGCATATGCCGGCGCAGGATCTCCCCCAGGCTTCGCGGGTCCTCAAAGAACGGGGATTGCTCAAGAGTGCCCGGCACTATGCAAGCCAGACGCCTGAATCTTCCATCCTCGACGAGCAATTCCGCGGCGGAGAACTCTTCGCTGTTCATCGTTGCCGGATCTATGTACAGCAGGCCGAGGTCCCGTAAAAGTTCCTCGGTGTCAAGGGCGTCCGAAAGCCCTATCCGCCGCAGTCTCCTTCCGATGTAAAGCTCTTGCAAAAGCGACGGGGCGCCGCTTCCGAGCAATCCGATCGACCAGGAGCCCCGGCTCTCGGGATCGATCCTGTGGAAAGAATCCATGGAAGGGAATGGAAGGTCGATATACAGGCAAAGCCGCTGGCTTGATTCGGATAGCCCTACGGACGCGCCATGCAGGAGGGCGATGCGTTTGGCGAGTTCGATGGATATGCTGGTTTTCTCCACCGACAGTCCCGCCGCCGGATCCGAATCCATGCAGGAACGCAGCCGCGCTATAGTACCCGTCGCCCTGTCCCCCCCGGGGCACCTGCCGGTGGCGGCCAACCTCGGGCCGCTTTCCCGCATGGAAACTTCCAGCCTTGTTTCTTCAAGGCGCAAATCATGGAAGAAGTAATCCAAAAATATTTTCATCACCTGGGCGAGTCTGATTTTATCGCCCCAGACCAGGGGAAGCACCGAGCCTTGGGGGATCTTCAGCTCAATCCGGCGAAGGGAGCGGCTTTGTCCTTGGCGCATGCCGAGATCGGCGGCGAGGTTCTCCAGAAATCGTCCTGGGTCGAAGAGACCTGGATGGAGAGGAAAGTCTTCGACCTGGGCAAGGGAGAGATCCAAAAGATCCCTGGTCATTTCCATCTGGCGGGAAGAGGCCGCAACTATGGCTTCCAGTCCTTCCCTTTCCCGGCCTTCGCTTCTGGAGAGCAGTTCACGACTTTTGTCCCTGATAAATCGTATGGGCTCCTGCAATCCCCCGGTAATACCCGCGAGAAACTCGCTCTTCATTCTCTCGGCCTTTTCCGCCCGGGTTCTCGCCTCGTCGGCCTGCTCGAAGAGAAGGACTCCCCGTAGCGCCGATGATATCTGGGCGCGAATTTCTTCATAGACATAGGCATCGGGACGGTCGGCCTTGAGCACCACGTAACCGAGCGAGGTGGATTCGAAGTACAGGGGAAGGACTATGTAACTACCCGGTTCCTTCGGAAAAACAGAATCGGGCAACAGGCGGTCTTTCGAAAACACCCGCTCCCCTGAATGGTTCGGGAGTCCTGGCAGACCTGGAGGTTTTCCCGCTTGGGTAAAGCCTCCGGCAAAAACCCGCCTCGAGTCATCTTTCGATTTCAGGACAAGGTACGCGGCGTATATCCCCAGCGATGGGAGACACTGGGCGATGCTTTTCACTACGCTTTCCACATCTTTTGCGCAAAGCAGCTGATGACTGAGAATGCTGAGCCAGTGGTCGATACGTTTTTCCTTCCACGCCCTGTAAGTGCTCACCCGTTTTTCGGCTTCGGCTATCAACACCCTTCCCTTGCCGAGCATTCCTTCGAGGACTGTCGCCCTCCGCCTCGACTCTACCCGGGGTATGACAGCTTTTCTGAGAATTGAAAGAATATTCTGAACGCAATCGATATCTCGTCCTTTGGCTATGAAATCGTCCAAGGTCTCATCCAAACTTTCCAAAAATCTGTCTTCTCCGCCGGTTTTCGAACTGTCCAAAAACGAACCTACGATAGGCCGCAGGAATTTTTCCTTTTCCTCCCCGGAAAAGCAGGCTTCCTTCGCGATAAGTTTAAGAAGCTCCTCCGGGGCGGGCTTGGTCTTTAACCTTCCGGCCCGATTGGTCGGAGGCGAAAGATTGCCTCCCGCCTTCTGCACCGCAGGAGTTCTGCATCCGCAGGATTGCCGAAGGACGAGATTGGTTTTAAGTGTGCGATCGCCGGGTTTTTTCCCTTCTAAGAGCTCAAGGAGCATACGAAAAGCTTGGAGCGCCTGACGATCCAGGGGCATTCGAACCGTCGTGAAGGTCGGGGAGAGTAGATTGCTCTCCTCCGAATCATTAAAACCCGCCAAGGCCATATCCTGGGGAATTTTCCAGCCACGCTCCTCCAGAAGCGTGGCCGCTTCGAAAGACAGCAGGTCGCTGGCGCTGCAAAGCGCGTCGAAATCCCTGCCCGGTCGAAGTTTCCTTTCATCGAGAATACGTTGTATAGCTCTTCGCCCTTCAGTCCAGGGATTGTCCAGGGCAACGAGGTTTTCGTCGAAGGGTAATCCCTTTTCCTCCAAGGTGTCGCGATACGCCTTAAAACGCTCCTCGGCCGAGGAGTGCGCCCTCGGCCCTCCCAAAAACGCGATTTTTTTGCATCCGTGGCGCCTGATGAGATGGAGGACGAGTTGCTTCATGCCTGAGTAAGCGTCGATATTGACTACCGGTCTTCGCCCGATTTTGAGCCCGAAGGTGACGAGCGGCATATCGAGCTTAGATTCCAGATAGCTTTCCACCTCGGATTCGGCGGCGAAGCCGCTTAAGGAACTGGCCCAGCAGAGTGCTGCGTCGAAACTTGTGGATTTTGCCAATTCGAATATGCTGTTTCGCATGTATTCGAATTCGTCCCTGCTCGAAAGCCTGCCCCCGGGGAAGATGAAAAAGAGGCATTTGCGCCGCTCGCCTTCCTTGACAAGCTCGGGCCAGACCTTCGTGGCTGAGCCTGAATGAATGGAGGCGAGCAAAAAGGCTATTCGTGTTCCTTCTTTCGTCGCTGTCTCCCCCTCAAGGGGGTCGGTATCGAAGGGCCGGCGCCCCTGCCTCATTCTCAGGTCCTCCCGAAGCGTTGTCAACTAAATACCGAAAGCCGAGAGAGGGAGAACATCAGAAAAGTCCAAAAACTGACCACTAAAGTCAATTGCCAGCCAATGATTCTGGCTCGACAATTCCGGCATGAGGGAGTCATCGCTGCAGAAGGCTCCCGGGGGGTATCGGAGTGAACCCGACGGTGGACATTCTCAAGCTCGGGGCAAGGCCTGGAGATGAGTACGATTGCAGCGAAACCTTCGCCAGAGCTATGGCTATGATCAGAAAGGCCGGGGGCGGAACTGTCAGGGTTCCTCCGGGGCTCTACAGGACGGGGCCTATCGAACTCTTCGACAATACCACCCTGGCGGTGGAACGCGGCGCCTGCCTTCGGTTCATTCCCGATCCCGCGCTGTATCCTCCGGTGGAAACCCGTTGGGAGGGGATTCGCTGTTACGCCATGCGGCCCCTGATTCTCGCCAGGGGAGCGAGGAATGTCGCCTTGATCGGCGAAGGATGTATCGACGGAAGCGGCCTTGAATGGTGGAAGGCCCATAGGGGGAAAAAAGCCTCTGGACAGTCGAAGCCTGAGACTTCCATCGAAAAAAGGCTGGCGGAGTTGAATAAAGGCTCAGGGGAGCAGCCTTCGGGAGGGGGGGGGAGGGAGGCACAGTTTTTACGCCCCCCCCTGGTTCAATTTTTCGATTGCGATGGAGTCTTGCTAAAAGGGCTCAGTCTTTCGAACTCTCCTTTCTGGACGGTGCACCCGGTTTTTTCCCGAAGGATTCGCGTCGAAGCCATCCGTATAGAAAATCCTGCGGACGCGCCGAACACCGATGGCATCGATATCGATTCCTGCGAGGATGTGTCGATTTACGATTCCGTGATAGATGTCGGGGACGACTGCATAGCCCTCAAGGCGGGCTCTGGTTCTCAGGGACTCGAGGAAAACCGCGCCACGAGAAATGTCAGGATCTCCGGTTGCAGCTTTTTAAGCGGCCACGGGGGTGTGGTCATAGGGAGCGAAACGGCGGGAGGAGTCGAGAACGTCGATGTGCTCAATTGCCGCTTTATGGGAACCGATAGGGGCATCAGGCTCAAGAGCAGGCGGGGAAGGGGAGGTCTGGTGCAAAACCTCTCTTTCAAAAACCTGGTTATGGATAACATCCTGAGCCCTATTACGATCAACCTTTATTACGAGTGCGGTGTCAAGGCCGCCGACAAAGCCTTCGTTTTTTCGCAAGATGCCCAGTCGCCGACATCGCTCACCCCTATTATGAGGAATATCCTGGTTTCCAATCTTACCGCAATGAGGTGCCGGGCCTCCGCGGGCTTTATCGTGGGTCTGCCGGAATCGAAGATTCGGAATCTCGTACTGGAAAACTGTGTGATTTCCCTGGCCGGCGACGGGCTCGTGCCGGTGGATCGGTCGGAGATGTACCAAGGCCTGGGAGAAACCGGTCATCGAGGCTTGCGGATGAAAAATGTGGAGTGCCGGCTGGACGCTGTGCGGATCGAGAACTACGGCGGCTGCGGCGTCCTTGTCGAGGAAGGCTGCGATATAGTTCCGGCCGGCCTTCGGCGGGCGAACAATTGATCGCGGACTATCGCTGCACCCTTCCCGAGGCGTCTCCGCCCATGAGTTTCTGGACCTCTCCGGGCTCGATGAGGGCAAAGTCGCCGGAGATGGAATGCTTGAGGCAGGAGAGGGCGACGGCATGTTCCAAGGCCTTTTGCGGATCGTCCTCGAAATGGATCAGACCGTAGATCAGCCCCGCCGAGAAGGAATCGCCGGCGCCTACCCTGTCCACGATATCGGTGATGGAGAATTTCCTCGACACCAGGGAAGCTTTTCGGCTCGCCAGCATAGCCGACCAGTCGTTGTGGTCGGCGGAACGGCTTTCGCGCAAGGTGACCGCGGCGTATTCGGCCTTGGGATATCGGGCTAAAGCACGATCGCACATCGCGGCGTACTCGTCCCGGTCTACGCTTCCATCCGCGGAGAGCTTCGGCCCCTGGAGCCCCAGGGATTTCTGGTAGTCCTCCTCGTTGCCGATAAGGACATGGGCGTAGGAGGCGATTTCGCCCATCACATCCTGGGCCTTGGCCCCATAGTTCCAAAGCTTAGCCCGGAAGTTCAGGTCGAAGGAGACCTTCAGCCCCGCCTTGTCGGCGGCCTTCGCCGCGGCGATGGATGCGTCGGCGGCCTTGCGCGATATCGCCGGGGTTATGCCGGAAATGTGGAACCATCCGGCTCCATCGAATGCCTTGTCCCAATCGATATCGCCGGGCTCTATCTCCGCGATGGCCGATCCCGCACGATCGTAGATGACGTTGGACGGTCGCTGGTTTGATCCGTTTTCGAAAAAGTAAATTCCCATGCGTCCTTTTTTCATGGCAATGAGCGACACGTCCACTCCGTGGTAACGCAGCTCTCTTAGGCATTCCCTGCCGATTTGGTTGTCCGGCAGCACGGTGGCGAAAGCGGCCGGATTGCCCAACCTCGCCAAGGCCACGGCAACGTTGCCCTCCGAGCCTCCGAAAGTGGCTTCGAAAACGGGCGACTGGAAGAGCCGTTCGAGCCCCGGCGATTTGAGCCTGAGCATTATCTCCCCGAAACTGACTACTTTCATACGGCTTCCACCTTGAGTACAATTTTATGGATGGGCTCAGGCTTGCCGTCCTTCGCTACGCAAGGACGATGCGCGTCTTCTGGAAAGAAAACAAGGGCATCGCCCTTGGAGCAGACGAAACTACAGCAGCCGCCGGCGGCGGGACTTGAGTAGAATTCCACGTCCGGCTTGTAGGGTTCGCTCACCGCCAGCGAGCCGGCTTCCGCGGCTTCCATGATTTCCGTGCCCGATACGATCATCTGGATATCGATATAGTTCCGATGGGTTTCAAAACGACATTTCTCGATAGGCTTCGAGTCGTAACGTTGTACGATCGCGTAAAGGGAAGTCCCGTCGATTTCATGCTTCCCTTCGGATAGAGCCTCCCAGCCTCCGGCCAGGATCCAGTCGATGGCCTTGTCGAGGAGCGGGCTCAGGCCTTTGTATCTTCCGATGCGCTTCACGTTGGTTGCTATCATGATATACCTCCTTTTCCTGCCCTTTTAAGGACGTAAACAAGAATTTATCGCGCCAGCCAGCCGCCGTCCACGGCGATTATATACCCGTTGATGTAATCGCTGGCTTCCGAAGCGAGGAATACCGCCGCACCTTGGACATCCTCGGGCGTGCCCCAGCGTCCTGCGGGAATGCGTTCCAGAATGGCCTCGCTGCGTTGGGCGTCGGCGCGCAAAGGCGCCGTGTTGTTCGTGGCCATATAGCCCGGAGCTATGGCGTTGGCGTTGATGCCGTGCTTGGCCCACTCGCAGGCCATGAGCCTGGTAAGGCCCGCCACGGCGCTCTTGGATGCCGTGTAGGAGGGAATCCGTATTCCCCCCTGGAAGGAGAGCATGGAGGCGATGTTGATAATCTTGCCCCCGGTTTTTTGGGCGATGAACCGCCGCGCCGCCGCCTGGCTGAAGAAAAACACGGTCTTGGCGTTGATGTTCATCACATCGTCCCAGTTTTTCTCGGAAAAATCAATGGTGTCTTCTCTGCGTATGATGCCCGCGTTGTTGACGAGGATGTCCAGGCGCCCGAAGCGGGCAAGAGCCTTTTCGATAATTTCCGGAATTGGGGCTATGGACATGAGATCCGCCACCACCTCCAGAAATTTTCCTCCCATTGCTTCGATATTGCGTTTCGTCTCCGGGGATGGCACGTAGTCCACGCCCACCACCGCGGCGCCCGCTTCCGCGAGGCCCTGGCTGATACCCTGCCCCAGCCCTGTGGAACTCCCCGTCACGATGGCCACCTTGCCGTCGAGCCTGAATTTATCCAGTATCATTCGCTACCTCCCTTCCTTGTCCGCCCCTTATTTAAGGGCGCTCATGGGGACGTGATCCATGTCCGTAAAAGTTTGATTCTCCCCCGCCATACCCCAGATAAAGGTGTACGGACCGGTCCCCGCGCCCGAGTGAATGGACCAGGAAGGGCTGATCACCGCTTCCTCGTTGCGCACCACCAGATGCCTGGTTTCTTCGGGCTTCCCCAGAAAATGGAAGACGACCCTGTCCTGGGGCATGTCAAAGTAAAGATATACCTCCATGCGCCGTTGGTGGGTATGGACGGGCATGGTATTCCAGACCGAACCCTGGGAGAATATCGTCATGCCCATGACCAGCTGACAGGTTTCCAGAACCGCCGGATGGATGAATTGATTTATGACCCGCTTGTTGCTCTCGGCGTCGCTGCCCATCTCTACGCGCTTGGCCTGGTCGAGGGTGACCAGCCTGGTCTCGCAAGCCCTGTGGGCCGGCGCGCTGTTGAAGTAGAACTTTGCCGGATTGGCCGGATCGGCGCTCTCGAAGCAGACATCCTGCGAGCCCATGGAAATGTAAAATCCATCCCGGGACCCGACGGCGAATTTCCTGCCGTCCACGCCGATCGATCCAGGACCGCCGATATTGATGATTCCCATTTCCCTGCGCTGGAAGAAGTACTCCGTGCCCAGCTCCTTCGTCGCGGCCAGCCTCAGGGCCTTCCCCGCGGGGGTCGCTCCCCCGGCTATCATTCTGTCAACATGACTGTAGGTCATGGTGATCCGATCAGGTATGAATATCGAGCGTATCAAAAAATGCCGCCGCAGGCCTTCCGTGTCGAGGGTCTTGGCATATTCGGAATTGACGTCTTCCCTGATATCCATGTACAAACTCCTTATTGTTTCGGGTTAGCCAAAGAGACCGGGGAGCCAGAGGCTCACCGCGGGCACGAAGGTAACCACGATTAATACTATAACATTACAAATAATGAAGGGCAGAGCCGCCTTGAAAATTTCAATGATTGAAAGACCGCATATTTTATTTGCCACATTGAGACACATGCCCACGGGAGGGGTAACGAGGCCTATGGCCAGACCGACTATAAGCACGGCGCCGAACTGTAGTTCATGCATGCCGAACTGCTTCATGACCGGTAGAAGAATTGGTACCAGAAGAAGAATGCAGGGGGTCACATCAAGGAAGGTTCCCACGAAGAGAATGAGAACATCAAGGAAGATAAAGACCGCCAGCGGCGAGATCCCCGATCCCAGGAGGAACCGGGCGATCATGTTAGGTACCTGCTCGACCGCCAGTATCCAGGTGAAGATCATGGTAAAGCCGCCGATGATCATGATAGTACTGGACATCATGGCGGTTTTTTTAAGGGCTTTGAGCAGATCCTTGGTCCTGAGTTCTTTATAGACAAAAAATCCAAGGATAAGGGCGTAGAGGACGGCGATAGCCGCCGACTCGCTGGCGGTGGCGATGCCCAAGGACACTGACAGCACGATGAATACGGGCATGAGTACGGCTAAAAGGCCGTCTTTAGCGGTTTTATACATTTCTCGGCCATTCATACGCTCATATTTAGGGTGCCAGCCGTTTTTTTTCGATATTCCATAGGTGAGGCTGAATTGAGTCAGCCCGATGAGAACCCCCGGGAGCAATCCGGCCAGAAAGAGCTTGCCCACCGAGGCTCCGGATATCATGGCGTACATGAGCATGGGAATGCTCGGGGGAATGATCATCCCCATGGTGGAGGAAGCGACGGTGACGCCGGTGGCGAAACCCAAGGGGTACCCTGCCTTTACCATACTGGGGATTTCGATGCTCCCCAGGGCGGAGGTATCGGCGACGGAGCTGCCTGAAATTCCTCCGAATATCATGGAGGCGATGACATTCACCTCGCCTAATCCCCCGCGTATGGGGCGCACCAGGAGGGCGGAAAAATCCATCAGCCTTTTAGTAAGACCGCTCCTGTTCATCAGTTCTCCGGCCAGCATGAAGAGGGGCATGGCGATGATGATGAAGTTGTTCGTGCCGGACCACACGCGCTGAGGCACCGTGAGAAGGAATACCGGATCCCTCAGCAGCATATAAACGATGCCCGCTCCGCCCAGGGAGTAGGCGATGGGCACGCCGATTACGAGCAGGCCCCCCAGGACCGCGAACATTACCGCAAGGTTCATGGAGTGCCTCCCCCTGTTTGATTTTGAACAGAGCCATACTCTACATACTCGGATTTTGTCGTCGGCTCGCGAAGGGGAGTGAAGTGGCCGAGGATGTCCGCGAGCGAATAAACAATCGTTATCGCGAAAGAAATTGGTACAAACAAGTAGAAGGTGCCGTTGGGAATGCCTGTAGCCGGGGAGGGTACGCCCCCCACCCGCTGTATCCATTCCAAGCTTTTAATGAACACGACTATCGCGATCGCTATGACAGCTGTCATAGCGATCGTGTTGATCGTTTTTTTGAGCTTGAGGCTGCTTTTTTCAAAAAAATTGATGCTGATATGCTCTCTTTCCCGTATTCCCAAGGCCGCTCCAAAAAAGGAGGTGGCAATGAATACCACCGTGAGGAGTTCCTCAGACCAGGCAAATGCTATGTTGAGAACATATCGGAGGAACACGGATGCCATGACGCCGGAGGCCATGAGGCCCACGAGAATGGTCAAAAAGACTGCCAGGACCTTATCCATGACGGCCAGTACAGGATTGAGTATCCGTGAGCAGGTGCTTTCCTTCATCTATATCCGCCTTTTGCTCGCTTTGCTTATGTTAAAAAGCGGCGCCCGCCTTTTAGGGCTGCGTCGCCGCTCGGCTTTGACAAGCACCAGTGTGTGCTTATTTACCGGCGATGATCTTCCTCATTGCATCCAGATCAGCGTTGGTGAAGAGACCCTTGCCGACAAAGTAGTCATAGACAGGCTGGCAGGCAGTGATGAACTGCTGACGCTCCGCCGCCGTGGGCTGGTAGACCGTCACTCCGCCGTTCACGATCATCTTGTAGTAGTAATCGTTGAGATCCCTTCGCAGCTCGTTCTGCTTGTCGGTATAGATCCATGCGGCTTCCTGCATAATTTTCTGCAGGTCCGCGGGCAGGGAATTGAACCACTTGAGATTGACGTCGAAGGGCTCGGGATGGAACTGATAGTCGATGAGTGTCATGTATTTCTGGACCTCGAAGAACTTCATGTCGCCTATGTTGGCCAGGGGGTTTTCCTGCCCGTCGGCAACGCCGGTTTTGAGGGCCATGTAGGTCTCGCCGTAGGGAATGGATACGGGATTGCCGCCCAGGGCCTGGACGCATTTAATGATGGATTCGATGGGTGGTGTGCGGATCTTGAGTCCCTTCATGTCCGTCGGCGATTTGATAGGCCGCATATTGTTGGTGAAGTGCCTGGACCCGCCGTCACCGAAGGCGAGCATCTTGATGCCGTATTTTTCAGCATCCTTCATGATCATCGTGCCGATGTCGCTTCGGGCGATCTTCATCAGGTCGGCCTGGGTGGGGAAGAAGAAGGGCATGAGAATAAGATTGAGCTTGGGTGTCTGGGCATCGAAGACACCGCCAACGAAGGCTTCCTGGGTGCCAAGCTTCATGGACTCGATCATCTCTGCTTCATTGCCGAGCTGGGCCCCGGGGTATATTTCCAGAATCAGCCTGCCGCCTGACTGCTTTTCCAAGTAGTCCTTGGCTACTAGCAGCGCCTTGTGCCTGGTGGATTCGGTGGATGACGCATGTCCAAGCTTGATCTTGTACACTTTTGAGCTGGACTGGGCGAAACCGAAACTCGTTGCGACGAGGATAACCAGTGCGAGGGCGATCAGTTTCTTCATACTGCTCTCCTTTTTTTCTAGGACTATTAAGCCTTTTCAGGTTGTTCCACTATGTGGAAACGGGTTTCAGTATAAACGGCCTTAAAAAGCAGCCCACGGCTGCTATTCTACATTATGGAATCTAATTCCATATTTTAGCTTGTTTTTTTCCTCTGTCAAGTATAAACTAGTAACAGATTGAAATTTGATGAGGAGTCCAGGAGACAACCATGGAAGTTCGCGTCCAGTCCCTCGACAGGACCTTTTGTATTCTCAGAACCCTCGCCCATGAGCCCTTGGGGCTTTCCCTTGCCGAGATCGCCGAAGTGGCCGAACTCCCCCGAAGCACGGCGTTTCGCCTTCTCGCCGTGCTCATGCAGCACGAATACGTGCGCAAAAACCCGCAGACCAACTTGTACAGGCTGGGGCCGGCTTTTATCGAAATGAGCAGCCATTACCTGAACAGCCTCGAACTTAAGACCGAATCCGCTCCCTATATGCGCGGGCTGGGCGAAAACCTGGGCACTATCGTTTTTTTAGCCCGAAGACAGGGCGATATGATGGTCTATATCGACAAGGAAGATAAATTTACCTCCTTGAGAAAATATTCGATAATCGGCCAGCAAAAGCCTTTATACTGCACCTCCCTGGGAAAGGCCCTGCTGCTGGGTCTCGGGGACGAAGAGATACGGGCGCTCTTGGGCGGGAAGAATTTCGAGCGCTTTGGACCCAATACCCATGGCGATGTGGATTCTCTGCTGGCCGATTTGGCCGTATGCAGAAAGCGCGGTTGGGCAAGGGACAATGAAGAAGCCGAGCCGGGGGTCAATTGCGTTGCCGCCCCGATCCGGGATTACCGGGGCGATGTCATATCGGCCATAAGCACTTCCTGGGTAGTAGAGAGCAGGCCGGACCTGGAACCTGAAAAAGTGGCCTCCCGGGTGCTCAGGACGGCCGAGGAGATTTCCCGCTGCATGGGATGGACCGGCGCCGAAGGCTGAAACGAGTTTTTTCTGGGACCGGGCTTTGGAAAAACCGGGTTCGAGAGCCGGCGCTCAGCCCGGCGACGAGCTTACGATTGTTCTTGCATTAATTTTCATCCCGTTACAGAATAGAATCTCAATCCAAGAAAAGAGTCGGAGGAAAGCAATGACCGAAGTTGAACTGTGGTCCAGGGAAACGAGGGCTCAGAGGGCATGCGCCGCCCTGGTTAAGAACGGATTCGACGCCGTATACGTAAAGACCGCCGAAGAGGCGGCCGATCTGGTGATGCAATTCGTCAAGCCGGGCATGAAGCTGGGATTCGGCGGCTCCATGACGATAAAGACCCTGGGAATTCAAGACAAGGCCACCCAGGCCGGCGCCCAGGTGCTGGATCACAACAAGCCCGGATTGGGCGCCGAGGAAAAACTGGATATCCTCCGGTCCCAGCTCACCTGCGACGTATTCATCTGCAGCGCCAACGCCGTGACCATGAAGGGCGAAATGCTCAATATCGACGGAAACGGCAATAGAGTCGCGGCCCTTACCTTCGGCCCCAAGAAGAATGTGGTGGTAGCGGGCGCCAACAAGGTGGTTGCCGACGTGGACGAAGCATGGGAGCGCATCGAAGCCTCCGCGGCTCCTATGAACAACAAACGATTGGCCAGGCCGAATCCCTGCGTCAAAGCCGGTCAGTGCATGAACTGCCAGGAACCTACCCGCATTTGCCGGGTATATCAAATCATCAAGCGAAGGCCTTCGCTCTCCGATTACACAGTCATACTCGTGGGCGAAGATTTGGGCTATTAGAAGTATTTGAGCGCGGTTCCGGAACCGGCGAGGGCCGGGGTTCCGGAACCGCCCGGCGCGATCAGGTTTGAGGACTCGTCTCGTCGTTTCCCGACCGAAGCGAGGGCGTGTAGGGGAATCTCACCTCCCGCAGCGTCTTTCCCAGTTGATCCTTGAATTCCAACACTACATCGTTCGAGGTTATATCGATGTTCAGGTGTCCGAAGGTAGCCACGGCGATCCACTTCGATGCGGGCGATATATATTCCGGCTCGGGGTCGCTCTTGCTCCCCATGGCGCCCACCACAGCGTAACGCACGCCATTCTTCTCCAAGTATTCCATATAATGGTTATGGCCGGAGACCACCAAATCAACGCCATAACGCTCGAATAAAGGGGTCAGCGCGGGAATATTCTTGTAATGGTCGTACCAGGGCTTGTCCAGCTTGGGGTCGTCGTAGCCCGAGGCATAGAAAAAACTGTGGGAAAAAACTATGAGAGGTTTGAGCGGATCGGCGGCGGAAAGAACCGATTCAAGCCAGGTTTTTTGCTTTCTGCCGAAGTTTTCCGTTCCCCAGGGCAGGTTGAGCGCGACAAGCGTGGCTGCCCCAGTGTCCATCGAATAATAATAGGGAGAACCGGAGTCGCTGGAAAACTCCCGGGGGAAAAAAGCTTTCTTGTAAAGGTACTGGCCGCCGAAAAGTGCGTCGTGGTTGCCCATAAGCGGCCGCAGAGGAACCCTGGGCGCGATGGCCGAGAGATCGGCGAGGGCGGCGTTCCATTGGGAGACCGAAGAGCCAGTCTCTACCGTATCTCCCAACAGGAAAAATATGTCGGGTCTATGTTCGGCGATACTGGCGAGGATATTGGACCGGGCGTTGGAATCGGTTTTATCGGTTCCCCAGTGCGCGTCAGAGCCTACGCTCAGACGTAAAAGGGTTTTCCCATCCTCGGCCCCGGCGGAGCTTTCCAGCTTGATGGATGGGTCTATGAGATTGAGCTGTACCTGCCGCAGGCTGCCCATGCGCGGGGTAACGATGAGAAAGGCGAGAATGCCCAGGGATGTCAGACTTACCAGAAAGGAGGCGACGAGGGAGAAGCCGCGCAGCAGCTTGGCGGGCGCCTTGGTTTTGAGCTTTTCCAGGGGGAACGATAGAATCAGCAATCCCAGGGGCAGCAGCCCCATGAGAATGAGAATTCTGAACAGCCAGGTCTTATCCCAGAGATAAAGACCCCAGGCACCCTGAAGCGAGTAATGATAAATATTCATGGCCGCGCAGAAGGCCAGGGCGAACAGGGCCCATATCAGGGCGCGTCGCCTGGCCCAGGCTATACCGTTTCCATTACGAAACACTGCCATGGGATATACAATAACTTATTCTGCGAAAAAATAAAAGTTTAATCCTAGGGTTTGGATAAAACAGGCAGATCGGAGTATCTCCCCGAATTGTTCCAGAACGTCATACCCTGATCGGCTCCTTCCCGGATCCCCTGGATTTCCAGCTCCACATAACGAGGACCGTAGTAGCTTCTGTCGTAGCTCACATCGAGATAAAAGGCCTGGACGTAAGGCCGGACGAGTATGCGCCCGCGGGCCAGCGCCAGGTTTCTGAGGCTTCCGATCTTGTAGATGCGATAGGGCCGCAGCTCGGCCGGAGCCTGGGCCATGAAATTCTGTTCGAAATGCGAAGGATAGAACATGGGACAGACCACGTCCACGTAACGGGAGAGCATTTCGACATCCTGGCCGGTTCTGGTTCCCGACCTGTACCAGCCGTTGGCCCCATAAATGTCCACGCTTATAGGCGCCGCTATGCTTTGCCGTGCAAAACGAAGAAAGGATTCCAGGGCGGAGTCCGGACTCATCCCCGGTCTTTGGGCCGGATACCGCGCCTGGTCGAGGTTTTCGCCGTCGGTGGGGAAGCGGATATAATCGAATTGGACCTCGTCGAAACCGCGTCGCAGGACCTCCCTGGCGATTTCCACATTATAGCGCCAGACGTCGGCGGAATAAGGATCGACCCAGTATTCTCCCATGGGCTGGCCATCCTTTCTCGTTCCGCGCCAAGGGGCTCCCGTACCGGCGTCGCGCACGGCCAGAAAGCCGTTTTTTGCCTTGTAGAGGCTTTCGTCCTTGAACACGACTATGCGGGCTATGAGGTATAAGCCGTTTTCCCTGGCCTGGGCGGCGAATTCCTCGATATCCAGCCTATCCCCTTCCACGCCCAGCTCCCGCAGAAGCGTCGATTGGGGGGAGAATCTGAGTCTGCCGTAATCGTCCTTCATATCGACGACGATACTGTTGAGGCCTTTTTCTTTTATCAAGGCGAAGTATTTCTCCCTGCTGCCCCGGTTGATTACAAAACCGGTTTGCAGATAAAGGCCGTTTTTCTTATCGGCGATATCGCGACGTTCCCTGGCTGTCTGGGCTTCCTGCAAGCGCATCCGTGCCGTATCGGAGAGACCGGCGGTCCCGGCGGAGAGGCTGGGCATGCCTGCGTAAAACTTCCAGAGTTCGCTCAAAATTATCGGACTCGCTTGAGGATTGGTCAGGGCGGTCTCAAGGTCGGGAAGCAGGGCGATGCAATTTGGTTTTTCACCGTTGAAAGACTCTAAAAGCCCAGCCGCTTCGATGAGTACCTCGGAAAGAACCCTGTCGGTCACGGCTTTCTTCGGATTCAGATAAAACCGTGTCGGCGACGAGCCGACCAGGGCGACCAGTCCTTCGCTGCCCGCGAGACCCAGCGATTCTATGCTTCCGAAGTCCCTGCCGTCGCTCCATTGTTCGACAAAACTCTGTGAATCCGGGTTCCACTCATACAGCTTCCCGAGAAAACTCAGGGCCGCGTAAAGCGTCCATGCACCATTGGAGGCGGTTCGCGGCAGGCCGAGCCGGGAGAGAGGAAGCGAAGCGCTCCGGGGCAGGAGGACAAAGCTCGAGATCTCCTCGCCGTTTGCTCCCGCGGCCTTGGGCAGCCCCGAGGAAACGCTTATCCATCCCTGGCCGTTCCCGGGGTCCCGGACGAAGAGGCCTTTTATTGAATGGGCTATCCAGACCGCATGGGAAGCCGATCCGCCCCAGGGACCGAAGCTGACGGCCTTCGCGCCGGGTACGGTGGAGGGAGCGCCGATATCCTTCCATCGCTTGCCTCCGTCTTCGCTGTACCAGACCCCGGTATTAGTGCATAGGACGAGTCTGCCTTCCCGGGCCGGATCGACGGCCAGGGATTTTATCGTTTCGATTTCTCGAACGAGCTTGAACTCGCCGTCCTTAAAAACCAAGAGGGTTTTGCGAGGCAATCCCGATGAGCGGTTTTCGAAATTCAACAGATCGGAACTGAAGAGTAATCCTTCGGATCCGAAAAAATACCAGCCCTCGCGGGCGGAAAGTATTGTGGCCACCGAGCCGCCTTCCCAGAGCGGAAAGACCGTGCCGGATTGCTGGCCGGCACTTAAGCGATACAAACCGTTCTCGGCGCCGACCAGAACCGCCCCCGGCGAGCCTTGGGCGAAGAGCGGACAGAAGGAAAGCATGAGCAGGGGGAAAATAAGAAGAATCCCGGGACCGGTAATATGGCGGAACAATCGATGCATGACGCCATGATAGACATTTACGACCTTTTTGTGAACCTTCGCGGCCTGTCCTTAGTCTGTGGGCTTTCGTTTCGCTTTTTTCGCCCACCACCGTTTGATCTGTAGATTCTTCTTGTCCAGTTCGTGAATCGGGAATATACTTTTCCCTACATTATCCAAAGAGTTTATCCCTATAAGGAGGTCGTATGAAGAAAAGACTCGCAGGATTGGCGGTCGCGATTCTCGCCCTGTTGGCAGTTGCATGTACCACCACCGCGCCCGTGGCCTTTAAGGCGCCGGAGCCCCTGGCGCAGGAAGTGAGCATTACCATCATGCATACCAACGATATGCATGCCCGTATCGTCGAAAGCAAGACCGAGCTTGGCTATTCCAGGATCGCGACGGCTTTCAAGGAGCAAAAAGCGAAGAATCCCAACACGATTCTGCTGGACGCGGGCGACACCTTCCATGGACTTCCCATCGCGAACATCGACAAAGGGGCCATCGTCGTCACCATGATGAACGAGATCGGCTATTCCTACATGACCACGGGAAACCATGACTACAACTACGGCATGGAAAGGCTGCTCGAGCTCGGGAAAGAAGCCAAGTTCAAGATTCTCGCGGCTAATGTCTATAAGGACGGCAAACGGGTTTTCACTCCCTACGTGATCCAGGATGTACAGGGAGTACGGGTGGCCTTCTTCGGCCTCGCCACCCCCGAGACGGCCTACAAAGCCGATCCTAAGCTCGTGGCCGGCGTAACCTTCACCGATCCCATTGTCGAGGGCAGGGCCATCGCGAACGAACTGGCCGGTCAGTATGACGTTCTGGTACTGATTTCGCATATCGGCACCGACAAATCCTCGGATCCCACCTCGATCAAGGTGGCTCAGGCCATACCGGAGCTGGACGTGATCATCGACGGCCACAGCCACACTACTCTGGACGATTTGGTCAAGGACAATCAGACCCCCGTTCTCATCGCCAGCACCGGCTCTTACGGAGCGGGCTTGGGCGTTGTCGATCTCGTGGTGGGCACCAATAGGGCGGTCAAGTCCAAAAGCGCCCGTACCGTCACCGTGGCCAACTCTCCCCAGCTCAAGGGTGACGCCAGCATAACAGCTCGGCTCGCCGAGCTTACCAAGACCCAGGACGCCATCCTTTCCAAGAAGGTGGCCTCAACCTCCATCGCATTGGAAGGCAAACGCGAAATCGTCCGCACCCAGCAGTCCAACCTGGGCACCCTCATCGCCAGCGGCATGCTCTATGTCACCGGCGCCGATATCGCCCTGATGAACGGCGGCGGTATCAGGGATTCCATCCCCGCGGGCGACATAACCCTCAAGCAGGTTTATACGGTCATGCCCTTCGGCAACTACATCCAGACGGGCAAGCTCAAGGGTTCGGAGCTGGATGCCGTGTTGGAGAACGGCGTTGGCAAGCTTCCCGCGCCGGACGGACGATTCCCCCATCTGGCCGGATGGAGCTATACCCTGGACGCCAGCAAGCCCGCCGGGGACAGGGTTTCCAACATCATGGTGGGCGGGCAGCCCGTGGATCCCAACAAGGAATACACCCTGGCTACCCTCAACTTCCTCTTCAATGGTGGCGATGATTACCGCATGCTGATAGGCAAGAATATGGCGGACTTCCCCTCGGACGCCGAGGTCTTCCAGGCTCACCTGCAGCATCTCGGAACCGTCACCAACGACAACCTGGTGTTGAAGAAGTAAACGACAAGATACTGCGGCCAATTCCCGGCCGCGGGCGATCGATCAAGGGGCGGCCTTTCATGGCCGCCCCTTTTTCGTTATCTTCGTGACATGGAAGTACTAAGCCTTGTGGCCGGACTTGTCGTCGCCTATCTCCTGGGCTCGTTTCCCACCGGGATAATCGTGGGGAAACTTTTCTTCGGAGCCGATCCCCGGAAGGGGGGCAGCGGCGCCAGCGGAGCCACCAATATTTTTCGACAATTCGGAACCCTCGCCGGCATCGGGGTAAGCCTGGCGGACATGGGAAAGGGGGCCTTGGCCGCGTTTCTATGTTCGCTTTCAGGTGTGGGGGCGGCGGAATACCTTTCCCTGGACCCGCAAACGCTTCGCGTGCTTTTGAGAATTGCCGGGGCCCTGCTGGCGGTTCTCGGTCATGTATACCCCGTATTCGCCGGCTTCAGGGGAGGCAAGGGCGTGGCCACGGGCGCTGGCGCGATCATCCTCATCGCCCCGGGAGCGGCGCTCTTTTCGGCCCTCGGCTTTGTCCTTGTTCTCGGCCTTACCGGCATAGTCTCGGCCGGCTCGATAACCGCCGCGCTAATCCTTCCAGTCGCCGTCGCCCTGGGCGCGGCGGGACGGCCGGTTTCAGCCTGGCTGCTGGGCTTTGCCATCTTCCTTGCTCTCTTTGTCGTCTATACTCACAGGGCGAACCTCGGGCGGATCGCCAGGGGCGAGGAAAAGGCTTTCGAAAAACTCAGATTCCTCAGAGGGAGGAGAAAATAAGCTTCCGTCGGGATAGGTTGCTCTTTGACATAAATTGTTATATTGTTTATCCGTGATCAAAATAGCATATATCGATGGCCCAAGGCTAAAACAGGCCATATTGGCCGGGGCCGGCTCCATAGTCGTCAACGCCGAGGGGCTCAACGCCATAAACGTATTTCCCGTACCCGACGGAGATACCGGGACCAATATGGCCGGCACTGCCAAAGCCATCGCGGCTTCCCTGAGGGGAGTCTCCATCCGGGGGGCCGGGGCCGTGCTCAGGCAGGCCGCCCGATCCGCCATGGAAGGAGCCCGGGGCAACTCCGGCGCGATTCTGGCCCAGTTTCTGCAAGGGCTCGCCCATGAGCTGGGCGAAGAGGTCAGGGTGGGCGCAAGGCGCCTTGCCCAGGCCGCTACCGTGGCGGCTGAAAAAACCAAGAAAGCGCTTCGGGTTCCGAAGGAAGGAACGATCCTTACTGTCCTGGAGGATTGGGCGAAGGCGCTCCACGCCGAAGCCGCGGTCTGCGAAGACATACTTCAGGTCTTCTATTCCGGCCTGGAAGCGGCTAGGGCTTCGCTGGAGCGGACCAGAAACATTCTGCCCGAAATGCGAAAGGCCGGTGTTGTGGATGCTGGAGCCAAGGGGTTTATCCATCTTTTGGAGGGCGTCGCCGATTTGTTGAAACGGGAAAAACGCCGGGCAGACCCTTCGGACAATTCCTCCGCCGCGCTTCTGCAGAACGATGCCGTGGAGCAGGTCGGCGAAATACATCTCGAATTGACCACGCCCGGCGGGCCCCGTTATTGCACGGAAGCCTTGCTGGAAAAGTCCCGGGAGCCGATTGAAAAAGTCCGCGGGGCTTTGGCCGAACTCGGCGACAGCCTGGTTGTCGCGGGGGACGAGGAGATCGCCAGGGTCCATGTGCACAGCGACGCGCCCTGGGTTGTTTTCGATTTGCTGGAATCTCTGGGCGATGTTTACGGGCACAAGGTCGACGATATGGAACTGCAGCGCAGGCTGGTGGAACGCTCCGCCGGGCCGGGAAAAACCAAAGCTTGCGCCATCGTCACCGATACGGGTTGCGATCTCCCCGCCGAATACTTGCTGGAAAAGGGCATTATCAAGGTGCCCGCCCTGATCCGCGTTGGAACCGTCACCAGGCCCGATGGACCGGCTATGGACCTCAAAGCGGTTCATGACAGAATGCGCGAAGATCCGGATT
>Ga0334890_1001628_pt1 | contig 28887 bp, 23 predicted proteins | sample GraSluR1_MG_3_FD_207220 | JGI IMG/M metagenome (GOLD analysis project Ga0334890, IMG submission 207220) | Sludge microbial communities from methane-producing bioreactor in Wageningen University, Netherlands - Granular Sludge_31_08-R1 | ecosystem: Engineered > Bioreactor > Anaerobic >... | reverse complement strand
AAAATGTGAATGTGGTTCTGTTTGTGCCCAATTCGCCAGGTCATTTGGTTCGGGAAAAATATCTGGCTGGTTCCGGGATTTATGGGGCGATTGCGGTAGAGCAGAATGTTACTGGTGATGCCAAAGAGATTGTTTTGGCAATTGCAAAATCTGTGGGCAGTACTCGAGTGGGTGTGGTTGAGGTCTCTTTTCAAACGGAGACGGAAGGGGATAATTTCGAAGAGCAGGCATTGTATGGCGGTACGATCCATTTGATGCGTGCCGTCTTTGAAGTGATGGTTGAAAATGGATACCCGCCATATTTTGCTTATGCAAAAGCGATCCGTTCTCTCCGATCTGTTGTTGATGTTATGGATAAAATTGGTATTGAGGCTTATATATCTGAGCGGAGCAGCCGAACCTGTGAATTTGCTGTAAGAAAAAGCGGCCCACGTGTGATTAACCGGGAAGAGATAGAAAAGATATTTGAAGAAACAGAAAAGGGCGATTTTGCAGCCAATTGGATGCAGGAATGGCAGCTGGGCATGCCGCATTTACATAGAATGCGCAGAACTGGCGCAGCATCCGAAATGGAAAAAACAGGCAATGAATGGAGAGCGCTGTTTGCGGCGGACGAATAGATGATATTTGTTTTCACTCCATGGCGTAGTGTGTTAACCTATTCCATGGAGATTTGTTTCTTATAAGAAACATTTTGGTCATTTGGAAAAGTGAAGGATAATTCTGATGTTCCATCCTGAAGACATCGATATGGGCAGGATGCTGGGACAATTAAGTGAGATTTCCAGTGTCAGCAGTTCACCTGACGGTGGTGTAACGCGCTGCACATTTAATCCTGCCTTTCTTGCGTCAATGTCCCTTGTGGCTGGTTGGATGAATGAGATCGGATTAGAGGTTCGTTTTGATCGTTGGGGAAATTTGTATGGGCGGTATGCATGTGCCGGGGGCGGTTCATCCATACTTGCTGGTTCTCATTTGGATAGTGTCCAAAACGGCGGAAATTTTGACGGGCTGTTAGGGGTTTTGTCTGCACTTGAAGCTGTTCGGTTAATCAAACAGGCTGGCATCGAACTGGCTAAAGATATTGAGATCGTTGCTTTTATCGAAGAAGAAGGGAATGTTTTTCAAAAATTGCTGCTGGGAAGTTTGCTGGCAACAGGCCAAATTAGCAAGCAGGAAATTAGCGGATTGCAAAATGAGGAGGGCGAAGCCTTCTTGGATATCTTAAAGAAGATACAGTTCCCCTACCCTGTTGAACCTGAAAAGACGCTGCATGAAAATGTGGAGTCTTATTTAGAATTGCATCTTGAACAAGCGAGATTGTTAGAGACGAATCAAAAATCAGTAGGTCTTGTTACCAGTATAGCGGGGTTGAAGGTCTTCAGGGTTGATTTGATTGGACAGGCGGATCATGCAGGCAGTACCGCTTATGCCGACCGGCGGGATACGTTGTTGGCCGCCGCAGAGATGATTACTGCATTGAGAAGAATTGGATTGGAACTTTTCCCTTCCACAGCACGGATAACGGTTGCAAAGATAGAGGTGATCCCCGGGATGACAAATGTTGTTGCGGGAGAAACGGTTTTTAATATCGACACACGGTCCGCTGATGTTGAGACTGCGAAAACGGTGGAAAGTGAGATACGTTCTCTTGTCTCGAAATTAAGTGAAAAACATCAACTGAAATATGATATTCAGGTTTTATCAGACTCTCCGGCAGTCATTACGGCAACCAGGATGCGGAAGGCGATTGAGAAGGGCATTGAAAAATCAGGCCTCGATCAGATGGATCTGGTTAGTTGGGCGGTACATGATGCTTTAGCGCTTTCAAAGGTTACCGATGTGGGAATGATTTTCGTGCGTTGTTTAGATGGCCGCAGTCATTGCCCTGAGGAGTTTGTTTCTCCTGAGGATATTGCTGATGGGACAGCGGTATTCGCCAATACGTTGATAGAATTAGCAAGCACAACTTAATGGCTGAAAAGGATATGCGATTATTCAATCGCTGCGTTAATGGGTTCATGCAAACGCTCGTTCAGTAGTTTCGTTTCTCGATCCTGCGAGTTTGAAAAGGAAAGAAAATATGGAGACAGGGAAAGCGATCAGGCAGCATCAAATCCTGGCGAGGGATAAGCGAACCTTTATCATTGCCATTGACCAGGTGATTCCCAGGGGATTAAATACAGCTTTAAGTGCTTATGAAGAATTGTTGAGCCATTTATTTGAATACAAATTTGATGCGCTGCTCATGCATTCCGGCCCTTTGAAGAAGTATGGAACGCTGATTGCCAGGCAGCGCATTCCAATCATCTTAAAACTTACCACCACAACCAGTTTTGCGAAAGACCGCACCAATCGGTTTCAAGTGGATGATGTTGAGAGAGCTGTATCATTAGGCTGTTCGGCAGTAGCCGCAAACCTGTATGTCGGGGTGTCCGAAGAGATCAGGATGCTGGAACAGTTTTATGAAATATCGAAGGCTTGCGACCAATGGGGCGTGCCCCTTGTTGCGATGGCAAATCCTTCTCCTGATTTTGAGTTTGATCATGAACAACTGGCGTATGTATGTCGGGTCGCTTTTGAACTGGGAGCCGATATTGTTAAAACGGATTATTCGGGTTCGGTAGAGAGTTTTCAGTATGTTGTTTCAAACAGTCCCATCCCAATTGTGGTAGAAGAAAGCCCTTACCCCGTTAGCAGAGAAGGAACACTATCAACGGTGCGGGAGGTGGTGGAGGCAGGTGGGGCTGGTGTCATGTTTGGGGAACGAGTTTGGAGTGAGCATGGCAGCTCTGAATTAGTTCAGAATATTTATGAACTTATACATCGTCGTCATTAAGATAAGGATAAAAAAATGGAAATCAAATTTAATCAAATTACGTTGGAACGACCAGAAGCAAGGGCGAAAGAACCCTCAACCGACCAGCCTGGTGACCAAAATCGCCTGAACAGAGTCGAAAAAACGAGGACCGAGGCCTTAAAACAGGCCGATGCGATCAGAGAAACACTGACATTGGAGGAGGAAAAGATATTGGCGCTGGCTTCCCGGATACACCAGCGAAACCTTGATCGAGTCTATATTGTGGGGTGCGGGGATTCCTGGCATGTCGGGAATGGGGTCCGCTATACAATGGAACAAATATTGGGAATCCCGGTTGAACCAATGCAGGCACTGGATTTCACCCTTTATTATCATAAAAATGTGAATGAGCATACCCTTGTGATAGGGATTAGCTCAGGTGGAAGCACGCCAGCTGTGATTGACGGGATGAAAGAAGCACACGCAAGAGGTGCATTTTGTTTGGGGCTTACCAACTCTCCCGGCAGTGTGATCACTGAAGCCTTTGATGGATCTCTTATTATTCATGCCACCCGAAAAGGGTGGCCTACCCAGGCCAGTACGGCCACAATGGCCTTGATTTGTAAATTGACCCTGGCGTTGGGCAGGATCAACAAGGCGGAAGGCGTGGCAGAGCTTGAAGAGGGGTTGGAAAAATTGCCTCAATTGATCGAGATGATCACACCCTCATCAGATTCCCTAATGGAAAAACTGGCTCGAAAATTGGCTTATGCCCGATTTTTATTTTTCACTGGCGGAGGTTCAAATTTGGCGGCGGCGGCGATGGGGGGCGCAAAGGTAAAAGAATTGTGTCCGATCCATGCAGCCACACTGCCCCTGGAAGAATTCCACCATTATCGTTCTTTAAAGCCAGGCGATCCCCTGTTTATCGTTGCACCGGATAAGGCAAGTCACCAGCGAGCGGTGGATACTGCCGAGGTTGGCCGGTATGATGGCGGGCTGATCTTTGCGTTAGTCTCCGAGGATGAAGAGGAAATAACAGGTGTTGCGCATTGGGTGTACAAATTGCCACAGATGAGCGATTTTATTGCCCCAATTGTGTATTGTGTTCCATTGCACTTCTTTGCATATCACCTGGCAAAAGCGAAGTTCGACCTTGGACTTGGTTTTATCCCAGCCTTTCCTCAGGAAGTAGCGTGATGAGTGGCAATTTTAGATAAAACTGCTCAGGTAAATAGTTGCAGGGTGCGTTAGCGTGCTTTACCTTTCAGGTACAATGTTCGCAACGCACCAGTCAGCAGGCTCCAAGGCGGATCTTTTCCAACCGCGAGATGATCTTTGGTGCGTTCAACTTCGAACGCACCCTACGTGAGGTTTGAACAAAACAGCGCTGAGCAGTTACGATAAAAGTTTCAGTGGGTGTGAATTGGACGAATTTTGTAGTGATTGGTGAATGGATGATCATTTTTTCATGAATTTATTATTTATTGGAAATTTCACGCTTGATAATATTATTACGCCAGAGCGGCGGCTGCTCTTAAGACAGTTAGGCGGGAACAGTGTCTATTCTGCAATCGGTGCTTCGATTTGGCGAAATGGCGTGGGAGTGCTTAGTCAAATTCCTGAAAATTATCCGGCAGAGTTACTGGAATTTCTTGAGCAGCAAGGCCTGGATCTGCGGTATCTCATCACGAGAAATAAAATTGTTCCGACGGAAGAATGGTTTTTCTATTCAAAGGATGGCAGTAGAAAAGATGGTTTGTTTGCTTCTTCGGAAATTGTAAAAAACAAGAAAAACGGGGCGTTTCTTTCAGAACAGGAAATGCAGCAAATCGAATTGGTGGTGACGAATTGCAAGGGCCGTCCCCCAACCTTTTCTTTTGGTGATCTTGTTAAACTTTTTCCACTGACCATTGACCGGTTGGATGGTGTGGATTTTAGCCCGATCGAGGGTTGTCATTTGGCAACCAATGCTTATGAAGTTCATTTGTCGTTTGCAAAACGGATCAAAGAAATCAATCCGAATATTTTTATTACCCTTGATCCTGCACTTTACTTGAGGAATATCTCTGATGTTCAGCTGCGTTTATTGCTTGAAAATGTGGATGCATTTTTACCCAGTGAAGTTGAACTGAACACTTTATTTCCCCATTTGAACCCGGAGCAATCCTTAATGCACCTGGCCGATTATCCCTCACAGGTTATGGGCGTGAAGTTGGGTGAAAAAGGTTCGAAGATATTCGATCGAAGTACAGGGAAAATTGTGCATGTTCCTGCATACCGATCCTTTCCGAGAAATTTGAATGGCGCTGGAGATGCCTACTGCGGAGGGTTTTTAGCTGGTATGGTTGATACGGGAGATCCAATTCTTGCAGCCAAGTATGGCACAATTTCCGCTTCTTTGGTAATTGAAAGAGAGAGTTATCAATCTATGGCGGCGTTTACGCGGGATATGGCTTTAGACCGGTTGGAGCGGTTGGAAAATGAAATTTGATTTGATTGTAAAAAATGGAACGGTTATTACGGAAGAAGGCGTCCTCAATACAGATATTGGGATCACCGGGGAAAAAATTTCCTGGATTGGTAAACTGGAAGGGGAGTTGGGTGACACCAGGGTTGTTGATGCTTCTGATCAAGTTGTTTTTCCGGGTTTAATTGACCCCCATGTTCATTTTCGTGAACCCGGACCAACAGAAGAAGAGGATTTTGCTACCGGCACAATGGCCGCTGCCTCAGGCGGGGTAACTACCATTTTAGAGCATCCTGTTGATACACCGCCAACGACGACGCCTGAAATATTTAGCGCCAAATTAAAAGACGTACAAGAGAAAAGCTATGTGGACTTCGGTTTGTGGGCAGGTGTCATTCCTTCAAATCTCGATCAAATTAATGCGTTGGCGCAGTTAGGCGCTTGTGCGTTTAAGGCGTTTGTTTGTTCTTCTGATCCGTATTATCCAATGATTGAAGATGGCGAATTATTTCTGGCAATGAAGAAGCTCGCTTCTTTGGGCATGATGCTGGCTATTCATTGTGAGAATCAATTTATGATCAATACATTTTCCAGGCTGAATATGGCACGGGTGATTGAGTCTCCGCAGTACTATCATTTGACACGTCCTGAAATTGCAGAGATTGAAGCCATACAACGGGTGATCACATTAGCGGAGCACGCGGGAACACAATTACATATTCTGCACCTTTCTTCTGCGAAAGGGGCTGCGTGTATTCAGCGTGCTAAATTACGCGGTGTCAATGTTACCGTTGAAACCTGTCCACATTATTTAATCCTGAATAATCAGGCTTACCAAAAATTTGGCCCTTATGCGAAGTGTAACCCGCCTATCCGGGAAGAGGCTAACAGGGAAAACCTTTGGAAGGCGGTATTGACGGATCAAATTGATTGTATCGTAAGTGATCATTCACCCTATACGCTGGCAGACAAGGATTTGGGGAAAGTCGATTTTTCTCAAGCACCTCCAGGGATCAATGGGCTTGAATTGGGGATGTCTCTGCTTTATCAAGCGTTTGTTCGGAAGGATGCGAAAGGGTTGCAGCGCCTGGCAGAACTAATGTCGACCAATACCGCAAAACTATTTAATCTGTATCCGAATAAAGGCAGAATTGGAATCGGCGCTGATGCAGACCTGGCGTTGTTTGATCCAAACAAAGTGTGGCAGGTGCAGAGCGAATCCCTTTATACGAAGAATAAATGGAGCCCGTTTGATCAATGGAACCTGGAGGGTAAAAATGTGATGACGATTGTGCGCGGAAGAATAGTCTATGAAGATGGCGCATTTCCACAGGGAAGAGGCTTTGGTCGATTTATTCCCGGGATTGGTTTCGGGATGAAATAAGGACAAATTTATGGCGTACGTGATTAAAAATGCCTGGGTTATTACGATGGAAGATGATGCAATGCAATGGAAGGATGGTGCATTGGTCATTGTCGAGGATCGGATTGATTGGATCGGAGCTGCTGCTCAACTTCCTTCGTGCTATGAAACATTCGATTCTATTGATGCTGCCGGCAAACTGGTTCTTCCGGGCTTTGTAAATTCACATACGCATGCGGCCCTCTCGGTCTTGCGCGGGGTTGGGGATGATATTGGTTTGGCGCCTGCATATAGCCCGAAGGTTCCTCAAGGTGTCTTTATGTCTGATGCCGATTGTTATCATTTTTCACTTTTGGGCGCTGGTGAAGCACTATTATTTGGTTCGACGACAATTGTCGATAATTATTTGTATATCGAACAAACTGCCCAGGCTTCGAAAAAACTGGGGATACGGGCTGTATTAAGCGAACGGCTTCACAATGCTGATTTGTTTAAGATCCCTGAAAACAGGTACGAGTTTAGCGAGCAGATCGGGCAAGCTGCCTTGCAAAGGGCGGTTGATTTTATTGAAAAATGGGAAGGTGCAGAAGAAGGCAGGATCCGATGCCGTTTTGGACCGCACGCCCCGGATACCTGTTCTGCTGATTATCTGAAGCAGATCCGTGAGCTGTCAGAACAGTATGATCTTGGGGTTGTGATTCATAATTCTCAAAGCCAAAGGGAAATGAACCACATCCAGGAACGTGAAGGATGTTCTCCCACGGAATATTTGTCCCGTTCGGGGTTGTTAAACCAGCGTTTGATTGCGGGACATTGTATCTATGTATCCCAACAGGACATGGTGTTATTATCTCAAGGCCAGGCACATGTATCGCACTTAAGCGACAGCAATGCGAAAAACGGGATGATGGCGCCTGTAAATGAACTTCAAGACCGGGGTGTTTCTATCTGCCTCGGTACAGATAATATGACAGGCAATATGATTGAGACAATGAAGATGGCTGTATGTACGGCCCGAATGCTGACCAGAGATTATCAGGCATTGCGGGCAATGGATGTGCTCAAAATGGCGACCATCAATGGCGCAAAGGCACTTCAAATGGAAGAAGAGATTGGCTCCTTGAAAGTGGGGAAAAAGGCAGATATTGTGATCATCAACATGAATGCCCTCCATAACGTTCCCATTGTGGATCCGGTTGCTAATCTGGTTTTCAATGGCCTGGGCAGCGATGTGGAAACCGTCTTTGTGGATGGAAAGCTGGTTGTGGATCAAGGCCAACTTGTGAATGTTGATGAAAAAGCATTAGAAAAAGAAGTTCAGCAGCGTTGTGAAAATTTATGGTGCCAAGTCAGCGCAGTAGACAAGAAATGATTTGGGAAAGGCGAGGAAAATGATAGACCTTATTATTGATGGCGGGACGATAATTACAATCAATCCTGAACGTGAAATACTTGAAGGATATTCCATTGCGATAAATGATGGAAGAATTCTCGATATTGATGTGACAGAAGTGATCTGTCAAAAATACCCGGCGAAGGAACACATCTCTGCAAAAGATAAAATTGTGCTTCCTGGTCTGGTTGATGCGCATGGTCATGCCGGGCATGGTTTGATCAAAACGATTGCATCTGACACCCCATCATTCTGGAGCGAACTGGTAACTAATACTTATTTTCATTACACAACAGATGAATTTTGGTATGTTGAGGGCAGGTTATCGGCACTTGAACGATTGAAGGCTGGTATCACCTGCGGGTTAAGTGTGATTGGGTCTCAACCGAGAAGTGATGACAAAGTATTTGCTTCAAACCATGCCAAGGCATACGCTGAACTTGGCATTCGGGAAGCGGTTGCGGTTGGGCCATGTAGTCCGCCCTGGCCTGTTAAGGTCAGCCGCTGGAAAGATGGAAAGCAAATTCAGAAAACGGCCAGCTTTGATCAACTAATGGCAGCGACTGAAGAGGTGATCCAGGAGTGGAACCATAAAGCGGATGATCGAATTCGTGTATTTGTCACCCCTTTTTTGATGGTTGCCAGCATGGGGTCCAAAGGGCCTACCCCGCCCGATTTGGCGCCGGTATTAACCGAAGATGATCTAATGATGACAAAAGCTGTACGGGAATTGGCGGCGAAATACAATACCCGTATTCATTCGGATGCGTTTGGCGGGATGGTAAGCCTTGCAAGCCGTGATCCCAATGGTTTGCTGGGGCCAGACGTCTCCTTGCAGCATTGCAATGGCCTGTCGTTAGATGAGATTGAGATCCTGGCCAAGACGGATACCCGAGTAGGCCATGTCGCATCTTCTTCCCATGCCATTGCCCGTACCCCCGTTCCTGAATTGATCAAAGCAGGGGTCACGGTTGCGGTTACTACGGATGGCACAGCGCCCAAGCGCCCATTTGATCTATTTCAAATGGCACGGATGGCTCAATTGATCCACCAGTATCATTTTCGGGATCCCTATTATCTGCCGGCGGGCAAGTTATTGGAGATGATTACCATAGACGCTGCTCGTGCATTAGGCTGGGACGATCAAATCGGCTCTTTGGAGAAAGGTAAAAAAGCAGATATTATTACCATAGATATGCGCCAGCCGCATTTGACACCGAATTTTATGCCGGTTCACCGGATTGTTTACGAGACGGTTGGGAATGATGTGGCCGACGTGGTGGTAAATGGAAAGATATTGATGAAAGACCGGGAAGTGTTGGGGATTGATGAAGATCAAATTATTGATGCAGCCAATGAAGAAGCGCTCGCCTTGATAGAAAGGGCTGACTTACATCGATTCACAAAATTGCCAAAGAATTTCTGGGGTCATGGTCGCATGACCATGGATGAAAAATTGTTCGATCAAAACTAAAACTTATTTGTACAGAGGAGAATAAATACTAATATGAAAAACATCCCCCCCATCATTGCAGCTTTGCATTTACCAGCTTTACTGGAAGGCGAGAAGTACTCCGTTGCTGAAATCGAAGATTATATGTGCCAGAATTTAGATGTATTTCAGCGTGGCGGCATCCCCGCAGTTATTCTTCAGGATGAGTCCCGCAATAAAGGCCTTGCCCGGATTGAGACAGTTGCCTTAATGGCATCCTTGGCAAGACTGGCGAAAAAAGAATTCCCGTCTTTGGAGCTGGGCGTGATCATTGAATCGCATGACCCCTATACGCCGATCGCTGTCGCCCGTGCTGCCGGACTTTCGTTTGTTCGAATTAAGGTGTTTGTGGGGGCCATGTTGAAGTCTTCCGGTGTTCAAGAGGGTTGTGGTATCGAAGCTGTTGATTACAGAAATAAATTGGGCGGGAATGATATTATGATCCTGGCCGATGTGCACGACCGGACCGGTTTCCCTTTGGTAGACGTGCCGATGGAAGATGCAGCGAAATGGGCATCCAATACAGGAGCGGACAGTCTGGTGTTGACAGGGATGACATTCAACGAATCGCTGCAAATTTTAGATAATGTGCGAGGGAAAAATCTGAATAAACCCTTGTATATTGGCGGTAGTGTGACAATTGAGAATGTCGATCTGGCGCTGGATCATGCCGATGGTGCAATTGTCAGCAGCTCTTTGAAAAAGACGGATGCGAGGGATGAAATTGTCCTTTGGGATATTGATTTAATTTCACGATTTATGGAAAAAGTGCGAAACAAACTGAAACAATAGAGCGAAGAGGCCCTGGATTCATCATGAAGATTGTCGTAATCAACGGAAATTCTAATTTGGAAGCCAGCCAAAATATTGAAAAATCAGCCCGGTCTGTGATTGATTCCAAGACACAGCTTGTTATGGTAACTCCCGAAGATGCGCCGAAGGCGATTGAAGGGTATTATTCAGAGACTTTATCAGCAAAAGCTGTTTTGGAAGAAGTAGCAAGGCACAAAGAACAGGCGGATGCTTATGTGTTGGCATGCTTTAGTGACCCGGGGCTGCATGCAGCCCGCTCGATTGTCAATGTCCCGGTTATCGGAATCGCTGAAGCTGCTATGCACACCGCTGTCCAGATTGCGCATAATTTTAGTATTTTGACGCCTTTACACAGATTCCACTCGATACTTATGCGTCTGGTCAGGTCTTATCACATGGAAGACTACTGCGCAGGCGTTGAGACATTTGAGGCGCATGTGTCCGAGGCAGCTTCTCAAAGCGAGGATATTTATGGGATGTGCTTAAAAATAGCCAGAATTGCAGTGGGACAAAAGAATGCTGAATCGGTTATACTAGGTGGGGCGGTGATGGCTGGCATGGAGCAGCGCCTGACAATTGAGTTGGGTGTTCCGGTGTTGGACCCCGTAAAATGTGCGGTTGCGGAAGCAGAGAAGTTGGCAAAGCTTGGTTTAATGACCAGTAAAACCGGTGGTTATGCGGTTCCCTTTTCTGTCAATCATTGAGACTTCTATCATTATTGGATTTTCATACCCTTTGAAGTGTCACCTCACTGTTTGTGAAATGGATGTTAACACGCGATTTTGTTCAGCGCCGTGGAAAATCAAGGCGATTCTCCATCAACCTGAAACGCTTGGGCGTCGTTTTTCACTTATAATGATGGTAGGCGCAATACTTCTGCTGCAATATTATTTGATTTGAGTAACTCCTCAGCTATGTCATTGCGAGGAGGCCGGCATTGTGCCTCGCTGCGCTAGCCGTGTAGGTGCAGCCGCGTCGCAAAAGCTTGCTTCTCGAAGTGACATTATCGAGGTATCTGCGTAGTTGCCAATTTGATTTGATGCTGAGAAATTCGCAGCGGCTCATCTTCTTTTAGAGTGGGAAATCTCACCCTTTGCAGTTTGATTTGAAGCGATGTGGGATTATCGCATGAAGGCATAAATTTTATTGGTATTTATTTGTAAAGAAGATTGAGGGCCAGCTGCTTTGTAATCGAAATACATATTGTCTTGGAAGGAAATAATGAGAGAAAAACTAGTTATTTCAATCGGCGGAGAAGTATTAGCAAGCAATCAGGGTTTTACGATTGGGGATCAAAAGCAAAAAGCATGTGAGTTAGCCAATGCTTTGGTCCAGATATTAAGTTCAGAATTGGATATTGTTATTCTTCATGGAAACAAACCGCAAATTGGATACGTCCTTTTTCGGGCTGAATTAGCAAGTCATATCCTGCACCCCATTCCTCTGGATGTGTGTGGCGCAGATACGCAGGGTGCCACCGGGTATCTACTGGATCAGGCATTAAGGAATTCGCTGAAGAAAAATAACATTGCCAGAGATGTAATTACCATTGTTACCCAGGCGGTTGTTGATAAGCAAGAGCCTATTTCCGAAAAAGCCGTGGGTCCATGGTTTGATCGTGTAAAGGCAAATCAATATCGACAAATGCGGGGATGGACGATTACCGAGGAGCCTGGACGCGGGTTCCGCCGGACAGTGCCTTTGCTTCCGGCCAAAGAGATTATTGGTGCGCATCAAATACAGAAATTATCAGAAACGGGAACGATTGTTATCGCTGCTGGCGGAGGGGGGATACCGGTTTATTATAATGAAAAAGGGGATCTGGAAGGCATCGAAGCGGTCGTCCAATCTCCTCAAGCGGCGCGGATCATCGCAAATGAGATCGGGGCTGACACACTGTTATTTGTGATTGAGAACGACACGAAATTTAATAATGAAAAATTAACGGCAGAATCTTTGGTTGAGATGAGTTTGGAAGAAGTGGATTATCTGCTGAAGAATAATCGCATCTATTCGAATACCGTTTCCTCAATTTTACAATCTGCATCTGATTTTCTGCATGAAAAGGGTGAAAAAGTAGTGATTACGACATTGAAAAAATTGGAAAAAACCACCCAGGAACAGAATGGATTGATCATCAAAAAGCAGTTTGGATAGAAAGAAAATATGGACGTTTATCCGGGTAATGGGAGAAAAATGGAAAATAATCCAGATCGATTTTGTGATTTAAAAAATCTAAAAACAACGGATACCTTTGTGTGGCAGTTGATTTCACAAGTTAGTACTCGTTTACAAATATTTTCAACTGCTGCTAAAACCGGTGTGACGAGTTTGATGGATCACAATATCTTGTTTGACAATTCTACCCAATTTGCGATATTGGAAGAAATTGACAAAAGCATCGATCAAATTGGAAAGTTCGGTATTGTCCTGTCCATATTGTCTCGTATTGAAGCAAAAAAACTTCGTGTAAATATTGCTTATCATTCTTTGCAAGAATTATTTATTTCGTTAAACCGAAGTTTGGAAAAAAGTCATTTAGGCAAAAGCGTCCATATAAATTATTTTGAAACCGATTTATTTGCCTATATCGACTCGGAGTATATCAACATTGCTTGCATATTATTATTTGAAGCAGTCCTTGAAACAGGAAGCAGCGAGATTATTCAAGTAGAGATTCAGGAGGATCATAAGAGTTATTCCATTGTGATAAAAAATGTCCCTCAACTGGTTATAGATATTTTTATCGAATTAACAGAGGGCACGACTGTTTTTGAGGGCAGGGTTCCGCCATTAATCTTGCTAAATCTTTATGCTTTTTGCAGGTTGCTGGATTTGGTAGATGTGCAACTTTATGTGAGTGAAAATATTGTAAAACTGGCAATTGAGAAGAATACGAAGTAGATTGGCAGATAAGAGAGAGTATTATATTGCATCATCCAACTGAGCGTTACAACATATTACTAATTGGTGATGAACCTGGTTTGCTTAGAATGCTGCGCAGGAATTTGGTGGAGAGGGGGTATGAAGTTGATCTTGCGTTGGACGGGGTGGAGGCAGAACAACTCATCGCAAAGAATAATTATGATTTGTTTGTATTAAATCTTGATTTTACCTCCATTGAAGTTGATGGATTGGATATCTGTAAATCCGTCAGGGAGAAGAGCAAGTCACCCTTAATTGGCATCTCTTCAATTGGAGAAGAAAGAAGAAAAATAAAGGCATTCGATTTTGGCGCTGATGATTATTTGGTGATGCCTTTTTCAATGGAAGAATTCCTGGCTCGTGTTCGTTCATCGATCCGGCGTTGGAGTAACTACGTAAACAGCCAGCAGATACAGGACAACAAACCCGAAGAAGATCTGCTGATGTTCAGCGGTTTGCGGATCGATCTCCTGGGCAGGAAAGTATTTCTAAATAACGAGATCATTCGTCTGACCCCCACAGAATATGACATCCTTGTGTATTTAGCGCAAAAACAAGGCCGGGTTGTTACCCATCGCGAAATACTAAGGTCTATTTGGGGGATTGAATATGGAGATGAGCGAGAGTATTTGCGCGTTTTCATTTCTCAATTGCGTAAAAAATTGGATGATAATTCACTCGAACCGAAATATATTGTTACTGAACCGGGTGTGGGGTATCGATTTGAAGGCTGAAAACTTCTAACGCGCCATTCGTCTGAAACAGCGGGATTATCTTGTATTTTCCCCGTTTTATGCAAATGAGCTTCTAAAGAAATTATGATGATTCCTTAATGGTTTCCTTATGGTTTTGTTGCTATAGTCAAATACAAACTGCTTTGCGTACTCTTTTTTTATTTGCCAATATCAAAGAGGAGGTGAGATTGTGTTTGATTTAACCATACTGGGCGGTACGATTGTGCATCCGCGGGGACGCTTCCTCGCGGATATCGGCATCAGAAAAGGGAAGATTGCGGCAATTGCTGACAATTTGTCAGATGCGGATACACGAGAAAGCATTGCAGCCCAGGGACATTTCATCCTTCCGGGGTGTATCGATAGTCACATGCATTTGTGGGAGCCTGGGTTTGCTGCAAATTATGATTTTGCGGACGGGACCCGCGCAGCACTTGCTGGCGGCGTTACGACGATCATTGATCATCCCCTGACAATTCCAGAAGTATTGGATGTTGATGTCTTTGAACAAAAAAAGCGCATTGGCGAGCAAACTTCTTATGTTGATTTTGCTCTGCATGGGGGGGTAGGGGAAGACAACCTTGAGAATTTGGAAGCATTGTGGCAGGCAGGCTGCACAGCTTTTAAGATCTTTATGTGTGAATCCGGCTCAAAGGTGTGTGGTTTGCCAACCGGGAAAATGCAGGATGCCTTTCAGATTATTGGTGGTTTTGGCGGAACAGTGCTGCTGCATGCCGAAAATGATTCCATGTTGAATTATAAGTATGAACAATTGCAAAAAGCGGGACGAAAAGATTACATGGCTTTTGTGGATTGGCGTCCCCCTGAAGTTGAAACCGAGGCTATTCTGCGAGCACTTTATCTTCTTGAAGGCACTGGCGCACGGGGAGTCTTTTTGCATACGACAGTCCCGGAAGGAGTTGCAGCGGTAAAGAACGCCCGTGAAAAGGGATTGGATGTCTTTGTAGAGACATGTCCTCATAATTTGTATTTAACAACCGAGCATTTAAAAGAGAAAGGCCCTTGGGTAACGTTTTCTCCGCCAGTGCGGGATCCACAACGGGTAGAAAAAATGTGGGATTATTTGAGATCGGGGATGATCAGCACGATGGGATCAGATCATGGCCCGATAGAAAAAGGATTGAAAGAAAAAGGGGAAAATAATATTTGGGAAAGCCAGTTTGGGATCCCCGGTGCAGAAACCATGGTTCCGTTAATGTTAAATGCTGTGGCAAAAGGATGGATTTCCCTGGAAAAAGTGACAGCGATTTTATCCGAGAATCCAGCTCGATTGTATGGTTTATATCCCCGCAAAGGGACAATCCAGGTGGGATCCGATGCGGATTTTACGATCGTTGATTTAAATCAGCGTTATCAGTTTGAGGCTGAAAAAATGTATACTTCATGCGGCTGGATACCTTATGAGGGTTGGGATATTGAGGGCAAGGTGGTTTCAACAATCATCCGGGGGAAAGTATTAATGCTGGATGGAGAAGTTGTTGGCGAGCCAGGGAATGGGTGTTTTATTCGCCGTGCTGCATGCAATTCGACGGTGCGGCAGATTTTGTAGTTTTCATATTTGATCTTGGCAGGAGTAATAGTGATGGTTCAAAATATTATTTTAGATTCTCATGCACATGTAGATGTTGTGCCGGCTTTAGGTTGGTACGATACGGCTGACAAATTAATCAAGCTGATGGACCAGGCAGGCATCAGCATGGCAGTTATCAGTGGTTATCTGAATTCGCCTGGGCCAGAGCCTGATAATTTGAGGGTGATTGGTGAGGCAGTCGAAAAGTACCCGAAGCGGCTGATCGGTTATGCCAGATTGGATCCCTGGTTTGATGAAGAGTGTATTCGAACTTTGGAAGAATCAGTCCGCAATTATAAAATCCGGGGTGTCAAGCTGCATCCGGCGCATTATACACTTTACCCATTTGGCCCGCTCACTGTGAAACTGGCACAGCGTGCCGGTGAGCTTGGGCTTCCGGTTTTATTCCATTGTGGGGATGAGATGATGTGCTTGCCCTATCAAATTGACAGACTGGCGGCACAGGCGCCGGACACAAAAATTATTCTGGCACATATCGGCGGCTTTTTTTCCAACGATTCTGCATTAGAAGTTGCTGCGCGCCGATCAAATGTGTGGGTTGATACAAGTGAAATTCCTTTTCCCAATATGGTTCGAAAAGCGGTAGACCATTTGGGCGCCGAGAAGGTTCTTTTTGGATCTGATGCTCCTTGTTGTGATATTCGCCTGGAAATTCTTAAGGTGGAGTTGGCAGGACTCTCATTGGAACAAGAACAGCTTGTGATGTGGAAAAACTATGCACAAATGATGGGCATAGACACGGAGGAACTGAAATGCGAATAATCGATTCTCATGTATATGTTGGCGAGTCCTTGTTTGATCAGCACCAATCGGTTGAGGATTTGATCAGCTTAATGGATACATGTGGGGTGAGTCAGGTTATCCTCGCTCCAAATAAACCAAAGACATATTCCCTGTGCTCTGCTAACCGGATGGTGAAAGAAGTTGTGAAGCAATATCCCGCCAAATTTTTGGGTTGGGCGAGGGTAGACCCATGGCAGAAAGAATCAGCCGTGGACGAACTAAAGAAAGCACACGATGAATATGGCTTTTGCGGATTGATTTTACATCCCTGGGAGGAATTGTTTCCTGTATCGGGTCCTATCGTAGATCCTTTGATGAAACTTGCCAGTCAGTATCAGATGCCGGTGATGGTTGAGGCAGGCTATTCCCTGGTTTCCCATCCACTGGACATTGCTGAATTAGCAAAACGTTTTCCAGAAGTAACTGTAATTGGAACACATGGCTTGCAATTGGACAGCAGTGCATTTGCCCTGACTGATGCTGAGATTGCCATGCATGAATGTCCAAATCTCATCATGGAAACTTCAGGGATGTATGCTCCCTTTGTGATGGAAAAATTAGTGCAAGATCTGGGGGTTGAACGGTTAATCTTTGGCAGCCACACTCCGTGGATGGATATGCGGCTGGAAGTCGAGCGGATTAATTACCTCAATCTTACCTCAGCTCAAAAAGAAGCGATATTTGCTGGAAATATTAAACGGATTTTGAACATTGAATAGTTGGAGGGTTTGATGAGTTCAAGCTTGCGTATGATGGAAATGACGTGGCCTGAGATTGAGGAGGCCATTCACCATAACCGGATTTTGATTTTCTGTGTCGGAACGATTGAACAGCATGGGCCCCACCTTCCTTTGGGCGTTGATGAATATTTGCCGATGGCGATCGCTGAACGCATCGCCAATCAAGTGCATGGCATTGTTGCGCCTTGTATGACCTATGGGTATAAATCACTTTTGCGCAGCGGCGGCGGCCCGCATTTTAAGGGGAGCATCGGTATCCGCGGGGTTACTTTGATCGAAGTCGTCAAGGATATTATTGAGCAATTTATTTCTCAGGGATGGCGCCGGATTGTGGTATTGGACTGGCATTTGGAAAACGTTCCTTTTGTCTATGAGGGAATCGATGAGGCGGTAAAGAGTGAAGGCCAGGTTGACGGTTTGAAAATTCTTCGCATAGATAACCCCAATGGTTTAGGCGTTTCATCCGACCCTGAATTGGAAAAGTTTTTATTTGGAACAGATTTTCCGGGTTGGGCTGTGGAGCATGCTGCAATTTGGGAGACTTCTGCGATGATGGCTGCGCACCCTGACCTGGTGCATGATTCCCGGATTGTAGATGGTCAACCCCCGCAGCCATTTGACTATGATGTTTTCCCTGTGCCTGAAGATGCGGCGCCTGAATCTGGCGTTTTCTGGAAGGCCACCCTTGCTAGCCGGGAAAAGGGCGAACGCATTTTGGCAGCGGTCACGAAAGGGATTGTAAATGTCATTCGAACTGAATTTCCGGTTTGATTTTAGCGGGAAAACAGCTTGATTTTGAAACATTCACTGGATTAAATTTTGAAGGAGAACGCATTATGGCAACTTTGATAAAGAATGCACATATTCTGACAATGGATGACGATTTTACGGAGTTTGAAAAAGCTGATCTGCTTGTTGAAGGCACAAAAATAAAGAAGATCGGGACAGATTTGCAGGTTCCAGAAAATGATCCAAAACTGCGGGTTATTGATGCTTCCGGGAAGTTGGTCATGCCGGGTCTGGTGAATGGTCATATTCATTCTCCCGGCAATTTCATGAAAGGTGCTTTGGATAATCTGCCTTTGGAAATATTTATGCTTTATGAAGTTCCACCGTTGAGTGATTCTCCCCCCGATCACCATATGAATTACATTCGAACTTTGCTGGGTAATATCGAGATGCTTAAATTGGGGATCACGGCGGTTCACGATGATGCCTTCTATGTCCCCGTTCCTACGCCTGAAGCAATTGATGGTTTGATGCAGGGATATACGGATAGTGGCATTAGAGCCGTGGCAACGATCGATCAACCGAACGTAGTGGAATATGAAAAGTATCCATTCCTGTATGATCTGCTCCCTGACGATATTCGCCGGCAAATGGCGAACGCACCGTTAATGTCTTCGGAAGAGCTTTTGGACTGTTACAGGTATTTAATTGATAATTGGCATAATACCAGCGGCGGGCGGGTTAGGGCGGGTGTTTCTGTGTCTGCGCCGCAGCGGGTAAAGGTGGATTACTTTGAGGCGCTGTCCCGGATCAGCAAAGAGCTTGATATTCCTTTTGATGTGCATATCCTTGAAACAAAACTCCAGCGCGTTTTGGGCGAGGAGAAATACGGAAAATCGTTGGTTCAATACGTCCATGATTTGGGGCTGCTTGATGAGCGCATGATGATTATTCATTCAATTTGGGTGGATGATAATGATGTGGATCTGATTACTCAGGCTGGTTGTGCAGTTGCACATAACCCGGTTTGTAATTTGCGGCTGGGAAGCGGGATTATGAACTTCCGAAAATTACGTGACCATGGGATTCCCATTTGTCTGGGGAGCGATGAGGCCTGTTCAGATGATACGGCCAACATGTGGGCAGTAGGAAAAATGGCGGGCCTGATCCATTCCATTACGGACCCGGATTATCAAAAGTGGCCGAAAGCCAAAGAGATCGTTCGGGCATTAACCAGGGGCGGGGCACGGGCGATGCGGCTGGAAGGCCAGACAGGTGCGCTGGTTCCTGGTTATGAAGCCGATCTGATTCTGCTTGACCTTAATTCAATCGCCTTTACACCGTTAAATGATATTTATCGTCAATTGGTTTATAGTGAAAACGGCTCATCCGTATTGATGACAATGGTTGGCGGACAGATTGTGTATGAGAATGGGAAGGTCCTGACAGTAGACGAGGAAGACGTTAAAGCAGAGGTTCGAGAATTAATGAAGTCCTACAAGCTGGAAATTCAAAAGACACAATCCGCGGCAAGTAAACTGGAACCCTATTATCGGGAGATGTATTTGCGCGCGGCGGCCAGAGATGTCGGGATGAACAGGTGGGCTGGTGATTAGAGACGGAAGCTGTTTGGTGAAAGAAATCAGGATTGAATAAAATGAGAATACTATTTGTTAATCCCAATACATCTGAAGAGTTTACGCGGCGTATACTGGATACGGTCACGCAGTATGCTCTTGCTTCGACGATTGCAGCCGCCAAAAATCCGGATTCGGGGCCCCGGTCAATAGAGGGTGTTTATGACGAGCTTTTGAGTGTGGGGGGCACGCTCAAGCTTTTAAAAGAGAATATGGATCATTTTGATGCTTTTGTTATTGCGTGCTTTAGTGATCATCCCGTGATATATGCGTTAAGGGAGATCACAGACAAGCCGGTGCTGGGCATTGCAGAAGCTTCGATGTATTTTGGCTGCATGTTGGGACATAAATTTAGTGTGGTGACAACAAATGACAGATGGGAACCGCTGCTGTGGGAAGCGGTAAAGCATTATGGGCTTCAGAGCCGCTGTGCGTCGATTCGAACCACCCGGATGGCCGTCTCAAATTTGGAATCTCTGGATGATCAAGATACCTATTCAATGATTTTGAGGGAGGCTCGTGCCGCATTGGATGAAGATAGCGCAGAAGTGATTTGCCTGGGATGCGCAGGAATGAGTGGGCTGGATAAAAGATTAGAAAAAGAATTGCAGGTCCCCGTGTTGGATGGTGTGGTTTGCGCTTTGAAATTATTGGAGGGCCTTTTGGGCTATGGGGTTCACACCAGCAAGAAAAGATTGTATTTTCCTGTAAACAGGTGATCTGGGCCAAACTCCAATTCGCCCAGTCAGCCGCAGCATTTCAGAGAGCGTTCGCGATATCGGTACAGATATGCGAACGCTCTTGGATTATGCGCCTCTCAAGATATGTTTAGTTTGAGCGGGGGCGATAAATTGGGTGTGGGGGACGGCGTGAGAGGCAGCCCGCTCGCAATCGAGCTTCCCGCTTACACCCTTCGCTTTTTGGTGATAAAATAATATATGAACAGTAATGAAACAGTAATGAATATATGCGGGTTTTGGAAATTTGGATTTAAATGTTTCATTAAAATTTTATGGCGCGCTGAGGTCGGAAAGAGTAGAATGTATCTATGATATAGAGGTTTGAATCATTGGCTTGCCCCGTTCAATCCAGCGTATATTTATCGGACAGCCGATGATTGAAACGTCTTTTTTTGGGCTATGTGGGATCCCGTAATTTACTCCTTTGCCTGGTGAATTTACAGTTTTGCAAGGTAGCCGCTATAAATCTTGACTTTTAGGTTTGAATCTGATAATTTTCCTTTAAGAAGTCATTCCAGGATAGGCGTGGATGGGAATGGAAATTGCATCATAAGGTTTGTTGGCGTGCTTGCGTAGTAATTTTATGGTATTGATTTGCGATGGAATGAATTGAATTAATCAAATAAGAAGTCATTCCAGGATAGGCGTGGATGGGAATGGAAATTGCATCATAAGGTTTGTTGGCGTGCTTGCGTAGTAATTTTATGGTATTGATTTGCGATGGAATGAATTGAATTAATCAAAGGTTTAAGTTGAAATATCGTTGTTTCCCGGAGAAAGTAGACGATGGAAGATCATAATTTGACACGAGAAGAGTTGTTGGAAGCCCTGGCGAAGGCTCAGGCACAGGTCGAAATCTTGCAGCGGGCCTTATTAAAAGACCCAACACAGGAATTGGCCGATAGTGAAGAGCGTTTCCGTACTTTGGTGAATGCTGTGCCGGATATGCTGTTTCGCTTCGATGCAGAAGGGCATTTTGTCGACTACAAAGGTTCTGAAAGAGGCACGATCGTGCCGCCGGAAGTCTTCCTGGGGAAACATTACGCCGAAGTGCTGCCCCCAAACGTATCTGCGTTGACAAAAGAGGCCCTTGAAAGGGGCGTTGCTGAAAAGGAAACCCAAATCTTTGAGTATCAACTGCCAAACCAGGCGGGTGAGCTGGAAACACTGGAAGCCCGGATTATTACCACTGAAACTGGTGAGGCTGTTGGGTTGGTCCGTGATGTCACCGAGCAGCGCGCTGATCGAGCGTTGATTGACAAACGCGCACAGGAACTGAACACGGTGGCGGAGGTAGCAACCGCCGTCACCCAGCAAACGGACCCATTGACCCTGCTTAAGCAGGTGGTGGATCTAACCAAGGAACGCTTCGGCTTCTACCATGCGCATGTGTATCAACTGAATGAAGCCGGCGATACGCTGGAACTGGTGTCCGGTGCAGGGGAGATTGGCGATCAGATGGTGGCCGAAACACGCACCATTTCGTTTGATGCAGAGCAGTCCCTGGTGGCGCGGGCCGCCCGCACCAAAGAAGGCGTCATTGTGAATGACGTTATGGCCGACCCGAACTTCCTGCCGCACCCCTTGCTGCCGGAAACGAAGGCCGAGATGGCCGTGCCGATGATGGCCGGAGAAACGGTCATCGGTGTGCTGGATGTGCAGGCTGCCGGTACGCGGCGTTTCGACCAGGATGATGCAGAAGTGCTGACCACGCTGGCTTCACAGGTGGCAGTGGCTTTGCAAAATGCCCGCCAGTTTGAAGAATTGCAAATAGCCCGGACGCAACTGGATGAGGCGCTTGATCTTGCTCAATTGGCTTATTGGGAATTTGATATTACCAGGGGCAATTTTCTGTTCAATGATGATTATTACCGCCGTATTTTGCATACCACGGCAGAAGAAGCTGGCGGACACTGGATGCCAGCGGAGAAATTCGCTGGAGAAATCGTTCATCCTGATGATGGAGCCGAGGTGCCCCTCAAAATTCAGGAGGCTTTGCAGTCTACTGATCCAGATTATGAAGGATCCGCGGAAGCTCGCCTGAAAGGCGGGGATGGCAAATGGCGGAATGTAGTGATGCGATTACGGGTGAGCCGGGATGCACAGGGTATCCCGATCGGCTTGTATGGTACGAACCAGGATATTACCGAGCTTAAACAGGCGGAAGAAGCGCTGGCTGAAAACGAAGCACGTTTGCAGAACCTGGTGGATGCAGTGCCGGATATGATCTTCCGTTTTGATGCTGCCGGAACGTTTGTCGATTATAAGGGAGCTGAAGGGGGGACGATCGTGCCGCCAGAGGTTTTCCTTGGGAAGCATTATGCAGAGGTGCTGCCGCCGAACGTGGCTGCGCTAACAAAGGAAGCTATTGATAAGGGCATTGCGGAGAAGGAAATTCAAACTTTTGAATATCAACTGCCAAACCAGGCGGGTGAGCTGGAAACGCTGGAAGCCCGGATTATTACCACTGACACCGGCGAGGCCGTTGGGTTGATCCGTGATGTCACCGAGCAGCGCGCTGATCGAGCGTTGATTGACAAACGCGCACAGGAACTGAACACGGTGGCGGAGGTAGCAACCGCCGTCACCCAGCAAACGGACCCATTGACGCTGCTTAAGCAGGTGGTGGATCTAACCAAGGAACGCTTCGGCTTCTATCATGCGCATGTGTATCAACTGAATGAAGCCGGCGATACGCTGGAACTGGTATCCGGTGCAGGGGAGATTGGCGATCAGATGGTGGCCGAAACACGCACCATTTCGTTTGATGCAGAGCAGTCCCTGGTGGCGCGGGCCGCCCGCACCAAAGAAGGCGTCATTGTGAATGACGTTACGGCAGACCCGAACTTCCTGCCGCACCCCTTGCTGCCGGAAACAAAGGCCGAGATGGCCGTGCCGATGATGGCCGGAGAAACGGTCATCGGCGTGCTGGATGTGCAGGCTGCCGGTACGCGGCGTTTCGACCAGGATGATGCAGAAGTGCTGACCACGCTGGCTTCACAGGTGGCAGTGGCTTTGCAGAACGCAGAACAGTACGCGGTGATCCAGCAGGCGAACAAAGTTATTGAGCAGAGCCCGGTGATTGTTTATCGGCGCAAAATTGTCGATAATATGCTTGACCGCATCTTGTATGTGTCAGAAAACGTGGCCCAATATGGATATGGAGCAGAAGATTTCACTTCTGGGCGTGTGCCATTTGAGCAGACCATTCATCCCGATGATCTGCAAATGGTTGGTGAAACACTGATTGGTAATCTTCAGAAAAACATTGACGAATATGAGCTTGAATATCGTGGGTTGTTCCCAGGTGATCGTCTGGTATGGTTCTCTTTGAGAGCGAATATTGAACGCGACGAAAACGGCGAAGCAGCATTCCAGGCGGGTACCTTTATTGATATTACGGACATCAAAAAAGCCCAGGCAGCGCTGGCTGAAAACGAAGCGCGTTTGCAGACCCTGGTGAATGCAGTGCCGGATATGATCTTCCGCTTTGATGCTGCTGGCAAGATTGTGGACTATAAGGGCGCTGAAGGGGGAACGATTGTCCCGCCGGAAGTCTTCCTGGGTAAAAAATATTTTGAGGTGCTGCCTCCCGATGTTTCCGCCTTGACGAAAGCGGCTTTGGAAAAGGGTGCAGCTGAAGGAGAAATGCAGACATTTGATTATCAACTGCCCAATCAAAACGGCGGAATGGACTCGCTTGAAGCGCGTATGGTTGTCAATGAAGCTGGCGAGGCGGTGGCCCTGATTCGTGATGTCACCGAGCAGCGCAATGTAGAAGCAGAGCGTGAGAAATTATTGCAGGAAAGCCGTTCAATGGCAGAACAGGAAGCTTTGATCAACGCCATCAGCCAGAAGATCCAGGCGACCACTTCAGTGGAAAGTGCCTTGCAGGTGGCGATCCGCGAACTGGGCGACTCGCTGGGTGCTGAAAAGACCAGTATCCGCCTGGGTGTAGATGCCGCACAGCGAATGCGAAAGAAATAAGATGATCCCGAATTTGGGGTAAGGATAAAGTGTATGGCTTATGTGATCGGGGTAACACATCAAAAAGGCGGCGTCGGGAAGTCAACGACGGTAGCCAGCCTGGGGGCCTGTCTGGCAGAGCAGTCAGGCAGGACGCTGGTGATCGATCTTGATCCTTCGGGGAATTTGACCAGTGGATTGGGACTTCATCCTGAGGAAGTGGAAAAATCGGTGGCTGCGCTTCTGGTTGGGCAGGAAACGTTTGAGAATGTGATGCAGTCGACCGCTTTTCCGAATCTGGATATTTTGCCCTCCAATTCGGAACTGTTGTCGGTTTCCCGCCATCTTTTCTCTTATAAAGGCTATGAGTTCCTGCTGCGGGACATTCTGCGGAGGGTTTCGGATGATTATAAGTGGATCGTAGTGGATTGTCCTCCTACTCTGGGCGCACTGACGATCACGGCTTTGTCCGCGGCACAGTTGGCCCTGATCCCTACGCAGCTGGAATTTTATTCGCTGCAGGCGCTGGATGTGGTTTTTAAGTTGATCAATATGACCCGGTCAAAAACCAATCCACAGTTGCGTTACCGCTTGCTGGTGACCATGTATGATAAACGGGGGCGGTTTCATACGGACATTCTTAAGTATGTGCGTCAGCATTACAGCAAGGCATTGATGAATACCGTGATTGGCTTTGATACGAAAGTACGCGCCAGCCAGCTTGCCGGTGTACCCCTGACGGCGTATTCCAGTAAGAGAAAAAGCAGAGCGGAAGCTCAATACCGTAAATTGGCAGAGGAGTTGGAGGCTTATGTCGAAAGACAGGTTATACAACCAGCTTGAACAGTTATTTTCCAGCACAAAGGTAACCCCTGCTGCTGAACCGCTGAATACAGAGGCGCCGGCTGCGCCAGCGCATGCTGTCCCCGATAAACCGAACACAGAACCTGGTGCGGTGGACACGGCGCTGGATACCCGGCCAACCCGCAAAGTTTCTGCGACCTGGAATGATTTTCTGGACGGCATTCGACGAAAACGTTCGTTTGGTTTCGTTTATGATGCTAAAGACGTACATCCTCTGGATGGGGTGAGCAAGCGGCCCGGCATGAATGCGCTTTCTTTCCCTTTGCAGACGGCGGGAGAAACTTTTGGCCGGCTGGTGCTGGAAGATGAAAATCAGCATTGGACAGAAAGCCAGCGCCGGGTAGTCAGTGCAGTGGCGGACCGGCTTTCCCAGCAGGTAGATAACCTGCGCCTGCTCAATGAAGCAGAGCGCTATCGTCTGGAAGCTGAACAGGCGCTGGCGCAAATGAGTCAAAAGGGGTGGGAAGACTTTCTGGTGGATGAACAGGAAGATGACCTGATTTATGTATATGATCAAAGTCTGGTGAAACCGGGCAGACCAGAAGATGCCGGTGAGGAGGCTGAGCTTTCTGTGCCGCTGGCCGTGCGTGAGAATGTGCTCGGCGAAGTGCAGTTTAATGGGATTGATCATCTGGATACGGACGCACAGAATTTGCTGGCGGCTGTTACCCAGCAGTTAAGTTCGCACCTGGATAATCTGCGGCTCAACGAACAGCGTGCAACTTCGCTGGCCGAGGTAGAAGGGTTGTATGCGGTCAGCGCTGAGCTGAGTGCGGCTGCCAGCTTGCAGGAAGCGCTGCTGGCGGTTGCTCAACCGGCCATTGCGACAGGTGCTAAACGGTGCAGCTTGTTCCGTGTTGCTGGCGGCCAACGCTCGAAAGCGTTTGGAGAAGTTGAATTGGCTGCGCATTGGGAAAAGGATTCCAGTAGTCATGTGATGCCGTTGGGGATGCGCTTTAATACAGTTGATATGCCAGGGTATAGCGTTTGGGGCACTGCGCAGGATAAGGTGTTTTTGGCGCCTGATATTTCTGTTTTTGCTTCACCCAATGTCAAAGGGGGGCAGCCTGAAGCAGATTTTAAAGGCTACCTGCTGCTGCCTTTGAAAGCTTCCGATGGTTTGATCGGCCTGATTATTGCCCAGTTTGAGGAGGAACGGATTTTCAGTCAGGCGGATGAACGCCTGTATACCACCCTTGCCCAGCAGGCTGCGGTGGTGGTTAATAACCTGTTCCTGTTTGAAGAAGCTACCCGCCGTGCAGCCGACATGGAAACGGTGGCCGAGATCAGTACGGCGATTTCCCGTCTGCTGGATCCAGATTTATTGTTGAAAACAGTGGTGGAGGAGACGCAGGCCGGGTTTGGTGTGTACCATGCACAAATTTATGTGTATGAGAAAGATCAGGATGTCCTGATGCTTTCAGCCAGCTCCGGTGATGCCGGTGAAAAACTGTTGGCAAAAGGGCATGCGATCCCCATGTCAGCTGAACATTCGCTGGTAGCCCGTGTGGCCCGCACAGGTAAGGAAATCGTCGTCGGAGACACCAGCCAGGAGCCGGATTTCCTGTCGAATGAACTGCTGCCGGATACCAGGGCAGAAATTGCTCTGCCGATGATCGTCGGCGACCAGATGCTGGGTGTTTTTGATGTGCAGGATTCACGCTTGAACCGCTTTTCCCGGCTTGAGCGCCAGATTTTAATGACGCTGACTTCTCAGGTGGCGGTGGCTTTGCAGAATGCCCGTCTTTACCTGGAACAGGCCGAGACAGTGGAACGGCTGCGTGAGCTGGATCACCTCAAGTCAGATTTTCTGGCGAACATGAGCCATGAGCTGCGCACGCCGCTGAACTCGATTATGGGCTTCACGGATGTGATTTTGCTGGGGCTGGACGGCCCGGTGACTGCCCAGATGGAGAACGACCTGCACCTGGTGGAGAAGAACGGTAAACATCTGCTCAGCCTGATCAACAATGTTCTGGATATGTCCAAGATTGAAGCAGGCCGGATGACGCTCAGTTTGGAGAAATTTGACCTTCAATCTCTGATTGAAGAAGCAATGGATATTGTCGGCCCATTGGCACGCGAGAAGTCGCTTGCGCTGGACCTGGTGATGCAGGATGGTGAAGCGGTAGAGATGCTGGCAGACCGTATGCGGATGCGTCAGGTGCTGATTAACGTGCTGGGCAATGCGGTGAAATTTACCGAAACAGGCGGTATTACGGTTACTGTCAATAAGTTTGCTGATTCTGCGCGTATTCTCGTCAAGGATACTGGCCTGGGAATCACCCCTAACAAGCTGGATATGATTTTCGAATCGTTTAGTCAGGTGGATACGACTTCTACCCGCAAGGTCGGCGGGACTGGTCTGGGATTACCGATCAGCCGCAGTTTGGTAGACATGCATGGCGGTCGATTGTGGGCTGAGAGCAGTGGGGTAGCGGGCGAGGGATCAACCTTTATTATTGAGATCCCCTTGCAGGCAGTTTAAGACAGTATAATCACTGTGCGTCAGTAATAAAATGTGGTTGGAGAGTTTGCATGAGCTATTTAGTTTTGTACATTGAAGACAATCCCGATAATCTGACTCTGGTGCAGCGGGCGATTGAAGCGGCTGGCTATGAGTTCCGGGGAACAATGACCGGGGAAGAAGGTCTGGCTGCCGCTGGTGAAATGAAGCCCGACCTGATTTTACTGGATATTAACCTGCCGGATATCGATGGCTATGAAGTGGCCCGCCGGCTGCGGAGCAGCGGGGATGAGCATTTAATGCATGTCCCGGTGATTGCTATCACGGCAAATGCGCTGCGTGGCGACGCGGAGAAGGCGATAGCGGCTGGCTGTGATGTGTATATGTCCAAACCGATCAATATTCGTGAGCTGTGGGCCAGGGTGGGGGCGCTGTTACAATCCAGCAATACTTGATCGGGGGAAAGCGAAGTCAATTTCACAGGGACAGGTTGAAAGACCTGTCCTTTTTTTAATAAAAGGGGGCTGGAGGCATGCTCCCGCTAGCACGGAACCTGCCGCAGGGAAGTCAGTTGTGTGTCGACACTAGCAAAAAAATATATGCAAGCATGGGCAAGTTGAAAATTTCCAGCCTGCGGGGGAAAAAAATACTGTCATCCTCCCGCAGGTTGGACTTGACCTGACTTCAGCATGCTTGGGAGGGTAGTGGTTTTGTACCCTTCGCACAGCGAATTTCCCTGCGGGAGGGTTGGGGCTGATGGGTGATGAACCGCAGGGTTGAATCTGAATGGATGTACAGAAGCTCACTACTTGACTTATGGGCTGGCGATTCCAGCGAAACCTGCGGGAGGGGGATGATTAATCAAAAGCCGGTATGCACACCTATGGCTGCACATACCGGCTTTGTTACAAGACAACCAGTAACGGCCTCCTGCATTTTCTTGTGATTTGCAGAAGGGGAGGAGGGGCGGGATGGCGGTGGATGCCGGCCATCCCGCCCGCCTATGGACAACGGATTTGGTTAGTGTTGGTTACGGCGGCGCAGGAAGGCGGGAATATCCAGGTCGTCGGTATTCAACACTTGGCGCTGATACTCGGTCGGAGAAGACTGGCTGACGATAGGCTGATCAGCCATTTCAGCCGAGCGTTCCTGACGCGAGCGTTCCGAAGTATTGGTGCGCGGTGTGCGTTCCATGTGGCGGATGCCGCTGCTGGTATCGAATCCGGTCGCAATCACGGTGACACGCAGTTCTTCGCCCATATTCGGGTCTACCACAGCGCCAAAGATAAGGTTGACATCGGGGTGCGCGGTTTCCTTGATGATCGCAGCAGCCTGGTTGACCTCGAACAGGGTCAGGCT
>Ga0334890_1001617_pt1 | contig 29065 bp, 26 predicted proteins | sample GraSluR1_MG_3_FD_207220 | JGI IMG/M metagenome (GOLD analysis project Ga0334890, IMG submission 207220) | Sludge microbial communities from methane-producing bioreactor in Wageningen University, Netherlands - Granular Sludge_31_08-R1 | ecosystem: Engineered > Bioreactor > Anaerobic >... | reverse complement strand
CCATTTGTGTGCTTTAAAATGCCAACAAATAATGCGCAAAATATTTTATTCAAGAAAAAAAATACCCATCGCTTCAAGTGATATTTAAAGGAGAGAATTATGAAAATAAATCGTTCACTGATAGCTGATTTTTCCTTGGCAGGAGTTTGCCTCGTCTGGGGAGGAACTTTTGTCATGATGAAAAACATATTAAGCAGAGAAGCCCCACTGAATGTTCTCTTTTGGCGATTTACCATTGCCACTTTATTTTTGCTACTCATTCTTCCCCAAAGGTTGCCAGATAAAAATACTTTTAAATACGGCTTGATTTTAGGAACCGCTCTCTTTGGTGGTTATCTTTTTCAAACCTTTGGTTTAGTTTATACCACACCAGCCCGTTCGGCATTTATCACCGGATTGTCGGTTATTTTAGTTCCTTTTTTTTCTTTCGCTTTCCTTCGAACCAAGCTGAAAAAAGAAACCATGATTGGAGTAGCTATGGCTCTGGTTGGATTAGCTTTTCTGACTTTTAATCCTACTGAATTTATAAAAAAAGGGCAAATTTTTGGAGATTTATTAACCTTGGTAGGGGCAGCAGCTTATGGATTGCAGATCGTATTGGTAGAAAAGTTTTCCCAAAAAAGCCAGGCTCTTCCGCTGGTTATCGTTGAAATGGGTACGGTAGCCTTTTTGAGTTTTTTACTAGCTATTTCTTTTCGGTCACTCCGCCTTCCCGCTCAGTGGATCGATGTTGGTCAGTTTATTTTTTTAGGGACTGCCGCAACCGGGCTGGCTTTTGCGATTCAAAAAATAGCACAAAAACATACTACCGCTATCCATGTTGGAATCATTTTTGTTTTAGAGCCAGTGTTTGCTGCGGTGGTTTCATATTTTCTTTGGCAAGAGAAATTTACACCCCGCACTTTAGCGGGGTGCTTCTTTATCGTTGCCGGGATTCTTTTTTCTGAAATATCATCCCGGCTTTTCAATCATTCACCAGATTCTGAATCAACAATTTTTAAATCAAATTCCAAGCCTTCAACATAGAGAAGATCAATAATTTTTTGAAGCAATCCCTGTTCTTCGGCTCGGCTCATAGGAGTCCCTTTTCGTCTAAAGTTAGTTAAAACAATTTTCATTTTATCGTCCTCCTGTTCCGGTTATGAGATCCGGTTTTATGCTTTTAATCGCTTTAAGGCGAGTTCAATTCGATCCATAGCTTCAGAAATATTTTCCATCGAATTTGAGAAAGAAATCCGTAAATAACCCTCACCCTGTTCACCAAAACAAGTTCCAGGGAGAAGGGCAACCCCAGCTTCCTGCAAAAGGTAAGCAGCCATTTCTCGGGATGTTAATCCAAAAGATTTGATATTGGGAAAATAATAAAAAGCACCATTCGGTTTAACAATTTGAACACCTTCAATTTTGCTTATCCGATCAAATAAAAAGTCTCTTCTCCGACGGAACTCGTTCGTCATATTTTGAACTGAGTTTCTCTCGAATAAAAGAGCCTCAGCTCCTGCCATCTGAGTAAAAGTACAGGTACATGAATTGGAGTTAGTAACTAATAAAGATAAATATCCGGCTAATTCCCGAGGAAGAACTGCATAACCCAATCTCCAACCGGTCATGGCAAAGGTTTTAGAAAAGGCATCGAGCAATACTGTTCTCTCTTTCATACCTGGGTATTGGAGTATGCTCACATGATCTCCATCATAAACAATTTCGCTATATACTTCATCAGTAAATACCATTAAGTCCTCATCGATTGCAACTTGTGCTATTGCCTCTAAGTCTTCGGCCAATAATCTTGAACCAGTCGGATTATGCGGAGAATTTAAAACTAACATCTTGGTTTTCGTAGTTATCAAACTTTTTAGTTCATTGGTGTCCACCCGAAATTCATTCTCTTCTAAAAGAGGAAGAGGTACTGCTTTTGCTCCGGCAAAATCAATAATTGACCGGTAAGCTGGAAAGCCAGGATTGGGATATATCACCTCATCGCCTGGCTGAAGAAGCATAAGAAAGGTTAAAAATATAACCGGTTTAGCTCCTGGGGTGATAACAACTTCCTCCGGGTCAACGTTTACTCCCCGGGTTTTTTTCATATAGGTTGTAACTGCTTCTTTTAAGTCGTCTAATCCAGAAGAAGGTACGTAGTGGGTATGTCCAGCTTGGATGGCTTGAATTGCTTTATTTTTAACTCTTTCAGGAGTCTCAAAATCTGGTTCGCCGATTTCAAGATGAATAATCTTTTTACCCAACTTCTCCAATTTTCGGGCTTGAGCTAAAACTTCAAAGGCACCTTCACCGCTCAAGTGGTATACTCTGTCGGCAACGAAGTCGTTAAGTTGGGCAAATTTTTCTACTTTCTCAATGGATTTCATGGTCTCACCTACCTTATTTGGTAATACTCTAACGACCGAACCGTCTTTTTGCAATACCCCAGTATTGAAAAAAATAATAAAATAGAATTATTAATTATATCATGATAGTCCATAATTCTAATTTTGCCTTCTCATTTCTTTATACCGATCTTAATGGATAAATCCTTATGCTCTAAGAAAACACCAAATGATAATGAAAAATACTTTTTCAGAAACTTATCTCCCCCTTTAGCAGGGAAGGTAAAACGGGAATTGGAATTTTTTAGAAATGAACTGAATCCTTTCCCACCAGGAGAGAGAAAAGAAAAAAGTGAGAAATTTCCCACTATGAGGGGAAAAATAGAATTAACTTGAAGGTTCAATCAATGCTACCGCTTCGTAATGAGGGGTTTGAGGAAAAAGATCAATCCAGGAAATTTTTTTTAAAAAATAGTTGTCCTCAGCAAATACCACCAAGTCACGGGCCAACGATGCGGTGTTGCAAGAGACATAAACGATTTTCTCAGGGTGAGCTGCAACCAAAGTTTTGATAACTTTGGGTGTCAAACCTGCTCGAGGAGGATCAACTATTCCTTTTTTCATAGAATTTCCAATTACATCCAACAATGCCTTTTCCACTCTTCCACAAATAGCGTTATAAGAAGAAATCGAGTTTAAAGTAGCATTATACTGAGCATCTTCAACTGCCTGGGGATTTTCTTCAATTCCAGTAATCATGGTCCCCTGGCGTGATAAATATAATCCAATACTTCCGTTTCCTGAATAAAGGTCAAAAAGCGATTCCCCGGGTTGGAGATCGGCATAATTGGTAATGATTGGAAAAAGTAGCTCACCGGTATGAATATTGACCTGAAAAAAACTATCAATGGAGACTTTGTACTGGGTCGAACCAATGGTTTCAATATAATAATCCGAGCCATATAAAAGAATTTTTTCTTCAAACAAGAGGGCATTAGCCGGTGAATTGTTTATAATGTGCACAAGTCCAGAAACGTTAGGAAAATAATGGGTCAAGTTCTTAACCAGTTCTCCCACCCCAGGGAGTTCTCCCCTTATCGTTGAAAGACCGATCAAATATTGGTCAAGACTGCGGTTGTAACGAATTAATAAATTTCTTAAAAAACCATCTTTTCGAACCGGATCGTATCCCTTTAATCCATAACGGTTTCCATAAGATCGAAAAAAATCTAATAATCCAGTAACCAGCTGTGAATTCATTAAATAACAGGTTTGTAAATCAATAAGATCCCAATATTTACCCTTGGGTCTCAATCCACAAATCAATTTTCCATCTTGGTTACCAAAATTGAACTCCATTTTGTTACGATAACCAAGGCTTAGAACTGATGGAAGAAATCCTTCATAGTCTATCGATGAAAGATCGACTTTACCAATCTTTTCAATGGTATTGAGGGCATTTTTCTCTTTTATTGATACCTGTTCAGCATAATCCGCAAACTGAAGGCTACATCCACCACAGCCCATTTTAAAATGAGGACATATCGGTTCAATTCGAGCTGGGGATTTTTCAATGAATTCTTCGAGTTCTCCTTGAAGAAAATTTCTTTTGACTTTTCGAATTGTAACTCGGCATTTTTCTCCAGGTAGAACCCCAGGTACAAAAACTACCCAGTTTTGATGGCGTATCACTCCAACACAATCGGGAAGAGCAAAGGTTTCAACAATTCCTTCGATAACATCACCTTTTTTCAGCATGAACGACTCCCTTGTTTTTGACGAATCACCTCATAAAGTCCAACACCAAAGGCTACTGATACGTTTAGCGAGTTTACCATATTTTCCAAGGGTATAGAAACGACGTAATCACAAAGCGAACGGATAATCTTTCGAACTCCTCGATCCTCTCCTCCTACTATAATTCCCCAGGAACCTTGGCTAAAATCCATTTCCCATAAGGGCATTTCAGCATCAGCTTCAAAGGAAACCATCCAAAAATTATTCTCGCGAAATTCTTTAACAATTCCAGTAAAATTATTCTCCTGAGCTATGTCGACTTTTTCCAGTTCTCCTGCTGAAGATTTAATCACTTCTGAATTTATCGGTGCGGTGTGAGCTTTGCTAGTAATAACCCCATCAACACCAAAAGCTGATGCTGTTCTGAGGATTGCACCTAAATTCCGTGGGTCTTCAACGCTATCAACAAAAACCACCAAAGAATCCTTCTTGGATTTTGCTTTGGTTAGAATATCTTTCCAGGTTGGACTTCCCAATGGTTCATAAACCAAAACCACCCCTTGGTGATGAGCTGGATAGCCGACAATTTTTTGTATAGCAAACTTATCCAGCCTAATAAAGGGTATTTTTAAACGATTGGCTAACTCGATAATTTTTATGATTACTTCACCTTGGATATCATTCTGAAGATAAAGCTGTATTGGTTTTTTCCTTGGTGATTCCATGGCTACTTTTACTGGATTTCGTCCGTAGATGATATTTGACATTGCTTCCCTCTTCTTCAAGCTTATTTTGAATTCACCCTCGGTCTTGATAAATCAAGCCCCTACTAAAGAATTTAAAAAGTAGGGGCGCAATTCATTGCACCCGATTAATGTAGCGACATGCCATGGTAGGTCGAATCTTTGTTCTTAGTTAACAATCTTCATCTCGATAATAGCGAGGCCCTAGAGGTGTATCTTCGATGATATAGCCGGATTTCACAATAGTATCTCGAAGAAGATCTGCCTGGGAAAAATCTCGATTTTTTCTGGCAATTTCCCTATCTTGAATCAGTTTTAAAACTTCTCGATCTTCTTCCTCTATCCCCTGTAGCGGTATCACACCCAAAATTTGGTTCACTTGATTGAGAAAACCTAAAATACTTTCCAATGTATTGAGATTCCATTTTCGTCTTTTTGGTTGAAGATAAATATTCATCTCTTTAATAAAATCACTCAAAACCGCCAAGGCTTGAGGGGTATTAAAATCATCAGCAAGTGCAGAAACAAACTTTTCATACATTGACTGGATTTTATCTATTAAGCTTTTATCACTATCCTGCCATTTCGAATCTGACTGGATTTGGTTATAAATAAAAAAGAAATTCCGAACAAAATTTTTAATTCGATTTAAATAACTCCCTGCAGCATCTAAAATCGTATCATCGATATTAATAGGATTGCGGTAATGAGTAAAAAGAATAACTAAACGCAATAATCGGGGATCACGGTTAGCATAAAGCTCACGTACGGTCAAGATATTGCCTAAAGATTTCGACATCTTTTCATTTTGAATATTCACATAACCATTATGAAGCCAATATTTAACAAAAGGTTTGCCGGTAGCTGCTTCACTTTGAGCAATTTCATTCTCATGATGGGGAAATATTAAATCAATTCCGCCGGCATGAATATCCAGGGTTTCGCCTAAATATTTCATCGACATCGCCGAACACTCAATATGCCATCCTGGTCTCCCCTTTCCCCAAGGGCTTTCCCAAAAGGGTTCTCCTGGTTTGGCGCTTTTCCATAGAACAAAATCGGCAGGATTTCTTTTTTGATAACGAGCCTCAACCCGTGCTCCCTCTATCTGATCTTCTATAGGTTTTCGAGAAAGTTTACCGTAACCTGAAAAACGTGAAACATCGAACAAAATGTCACTCTCAAGAGAGTAAGTAAAACCTTGATCTTCGAGTCGTTGGATGAGGGCGATAATGTCTTGAATATGCTCAGTCGCCCGGGGGGAAACGGTTGGTTGATTGATGCCTAATCTTTCGGCATCAATCAAATATTGTTCAATATAATTAGCCGCTATTTCTTCGGGTTGAAGACCCTTTTCCTTGGCTCGATTGATTATTTTATCATCAACATCGGTAAAATTTTGTACAAAGTTAACTTCATAGCCTACCTGTTCAAAAAACCGTCGCAAACAATCAAATATTACAAATACTCTGGCATTTCCAATATGAATTAAGTCATAAACGGTGGGTCCGCATGCATAAAAACCAATTTTTCCTTTATTCTGTGGAACAAACAATTCTTTTTTTTGGGTTAGTGTATTATAGAGGTAGATATCCAATCTCGTTCCCTTTCCTGTTTTTCATTATAAAATAATACCTATCATAGATTCTGCCATAAGGAATATAATTATTTGGCTTTTTCCATTATAGATAATCATGCCACTTGGTAGCACCAGATGAAGATGAAACCCAAGATTCGACATGCCATGGCAGGTCGCTACATTAATTGGGCGCAATAAATTGCGCCCCTACATTTTATATTCTTGGGTAGGGGCTTGATTTATCATGCCCTTAGGTTTTTGAATGAAGTTAAATTTATTCTTTGCCGAGTAAAACCTACTCAATCACCTCAATAGTCACATCATCGACACCAGATTGGTGGATCCCAATGGCTTTCGCTGCAGCCAATGATAGGTCGATTTCTCGATTTTTACTTCTCGGTCCTCGATCGTTTACTCTTACAACAACCTTTTTGCCATTATCAGGATTCGAAACCAAAAGAATCGAGCCAATCGGGAGGGTTCGATGAGCTGCCGTAAAAGCATAAGGATTAAATACCTCTTCGCATGCCGTTGTTCTTCCGGAGAATCTTGGCCCATACCAAGAAGCTAAGCCAATAATTTTATTGACTACTCGTCCTTCGTATCCATCATATAAACGATAAAATTCCATTTGGATCTGATTTAACCAGAGCAGAGCAAGGTCTAACATTTCGGAGTTATTTAGAGAGGCATCGCTTGGGTAAACCGAAAAAAGAAGCTTTTGATTACAATAAGCTATCACCTGTTTTGATTCGGGTGCTACATAAAAATTAATGGCACCCGACGGAGGATGTGTAAACAAATCCGACAATCGCTTATAAATTTTTTCGGTTCTTTCATCAATCGAAGAATAATCACCGGAATGTCGAATCCGCATAACTCTCCTTCCACTAATAAAAATTGTTCCTGAATTTCGATTTACCAATCGATCCGGTATGGATTTGTTTGCATAAGTTAAATTGGAAAAAATAAAAACCACCAGGGACAAAATAAGGGTTACCGACATCCCTTTTATACATTTTTCCAAATAAGACATATGGATAGGCATGCAATGCCTTCCCCCTTTCCTAAACTTCCAAGTCTTTCGTTGGTCGTCGCCTTAAGGCCGATCGACTGAATATCTACCCCAGTCACTCGGGATAAGTTTTGTTTCATTTCCATAACATAAGGCATGACCCGGGGAAATTCAGCAATCAGGGTACAATCAAAATTAATGATATCCAACCCCTCGCCCCGGATTTTTTGAGTTATTTCTTCCAACAATAAAAGACTATAAGCATTAAGGAAACGCTCATCTTGATTGGGAAACCAATAACCGATATCTGGTAATGACGCTGCTCCCAGCAAAGAATCCATTAACGCATGGCAAACCACATCCCCATCGGAATGGCCGGATAAACCAAGATGATAGGGTACGGTAACACCACCTAAAACTAATTTCTTCCCTTCAACAAAAGGATGAATATCATATCCTAAACCCACCCTAAAGCCGGTCAGGATTTTATCCATCTTAAATTCTCCTCAGCTCTCATAAAATCCTGGGGGGTAGTTATTTTATAATTCTCTTCAGAACCCAATACCAAGTAAACCGGAATCCCTATCCGCTCAACCATGGCTGAATCATCTGTCGCATAAAAACCGTCAACCTTGGCTTTTTGGATGGCTTCCCAAATGATAGAAATCTTAAAAGATTGAGGGGTCTGGGCTCTCCAAACCACCGAACGATCTAAAGTTGAATCAATATAATTGTTATTTTTACTTATTTTTAAGGTATCAACCGAAGGAATAGCGCAGCAAACTGCACCATATTTCATAACCCCTTCTACTGAGCGCATGAGTATCTCTTCACTCACCAAAGGTCGAACCCCATCATGGATTAAAACATAATCATCAGGGCGGTTAAAAATTAACTCTAATCCAGCATAAACCGAATCTTGCCTGGTACCCCCACCAAAAACATAATGTAAAACCTTTTTGGTTTGAATATGATTGAGAATCTGTTCCTGGAACTGCTTCTCATGATTTTCGTTAATGACTACAATTATTTCATCTATTAAGGGTGATTTCTCAAATGCATCAATGGTATATGCCAACACCGGTTTCCCTAAAACCGGTAAAAATTGCTTGGGAATAATTGAGTTCATTCTTTCTCCAGTTCCGGCAGCAACGATCAGCGCTATGAACAAACAATATCACCTCATAGTCCAGGATAATGAACTTCTCTATTTTACATTTTTCCTCTCGGTTTGGCAAAAATCATCCTCCCTGCTGGAGTTTGTAAAACGCTGGTAACAATAGTATCAATTACAACATTGATGTATTTTTTCCCGCCTTCAACCACTACCATGGTTCCATCGTCAAGATACCCCACTCCTTGATCGGATTCTTTCCCCTCTCGAATGATTTGTACTCTCAGTTCCTCTCCAGGCAATACATAGGGCTTTAATGAGTTGGCGAGCTCATTGATATTAAGAACTTCAACTCCTTCTAACTCAGCAATTTTATTCAAATTATAATCATTGGTTATGACTTTGGCTCCCATTACTTTGGCCATCTTGATTAACTTGGCATCAACATCCCGTATCTCGATAAAATCTCTCTCTACAATACGAATATTAACCTTTTTTTCTTTTCTCATTTTATTTAAAATATCCAAACCTCGCCGACCTCGACTTCTTTTCAAGGGATCTTGAGAATCGGCAACCTGCTGCAATTCTTTTAAAACAAATCGAGGGATGATCATGTCACCTTCAACAAAACCAGTTTTACAAATATCTGCAATTCGTCCATCGACAATCGAACTGGTATCCAATATCTTAGCTATATTGTTTTGCCCCCGTAAAAGTTTCATTTTGGGAATTCCGGTGAAAATCATAATAATATCTTCTTTGCGAATTATTGCTAAAGCCAAACCAATAATCCCACAGCCTAAAGTCACCAATAAAGGCAGAGTAGTAATTTTAATATAAAGAAAGGAAAGGGGGTAAGTTAAAAGAGCTCCGATCACTAAACCAACTATCAATCCCCCTAAAGCAACTAAAATATCAATAGCAGACAAGCGATTTATTGCCAGAGACAACTTATTCCACTTCTCAAGGAAAAAAAATCCGGCATATTTCTGGATAAAATAGGTAATAATACTAAAAGTACCGGTTATGAGAATAATTACAAGCCAAGAATAACTATTTAGTGAAGTTTGTAGGGATCGGGATATTAAAGTACTCAGGATAAAGACAATAATAATCGAAACGATATACCCCCACTTACCACCACTCGTCATGTCATATCTCCTCCTAACAGAATGGATAATAAGTTCAATATTGGTATTTCAATATTAGAGTAGTTCCCTCCTTTCTGTCATAAGTTAAAAGAAAAAAAAATCTTGCGGTTATAATTGCCCTTTTTAAAACCGCTTTTCGATAAAAATTAAATTAAGATTTGAATTCACTTTTATAGTTTTATGAAAATAATTATAACACTCCAACCATGCTATCCAAAATACTCCTTTTCTTGGCTCTGCTTCCAAAAATTTCAAACTCGATCATATTTTATTTTACTGGACTAAATCTTCTTTTTGCACTGCCTCATAAAGGGTTTGATAGCCAATAATTTTCAAGCCTTTTAACTTTTTCTTGGCACTACTCTGGAGATGATATTGAGAGGTCACCACCCGGCTAATTCCCATTCTGGCTGCTTCTTGAATTCTTCCTTCAAAAAAGTGGACCGGGCGAATTTCTCCTCCTAATCCAACCTCCCCTAAATATATAGTGTTTTTATTAAGGCTCTTCTCTAAACGTGAAGAAATAAGACTAAAACAGATAGCTAAATCAGGAGTAGTCTCGGTGACCTTCATTCCTCCAGCCATGTTGAGATAAATATCTTGCTGACCAAAACGAATACGTACTCGCTTCTCAATTACTGCTACCAAAAGATGAAGGCGATTGACATCAAAACCAACGCTCACTCTCCGTGGGTAATCCAGGTAAGATTGATTGACTAACGTCTGAACTTCAAGAAGTAATGCTCTTCTTCCTTCGGCAAGAACCGTACGGGCGGTACTACTATTTTCGATATCTTTTTCCACCAAAAAAAATTTTGAAGGATCGACTAACTCGACTAATCCCTCTTCCTTCATCTCCAATAAACCAACTTCTTGAGTCGAGCCAAATCGGTTTTTTACACTTCGTAAAACTCGAAGTTGATGATGGGCTTCGCCATCTAAATAAAGAACTACATCAACTAAATGCTCAAGGGTTCTTGGCCCGGCAACGATGCCCTCCTTAGTCACATGGCCAACCAAAAAAATAGCAATATTTTTCTTTTTAGAAATATCCATAAATCGGGAACTCAAATCACGGATGAGAGAAATATTCCCAGGCATGGCATCTAATTCATCCAAAGATAAATTCTGTATGGAATCGATAATAATCAGAGAGGGAGCAAGATTCTCTATACTTGACTCAATATCGTTATAACTATCGGTTGAATGAAGCCATAGATTGGGATTTGGTTTAAAACCAAAACGCTGTATTCTGATAAAAAGCTGATGGAGTGATTCTTCAGTACTGATATAGAGGACTTTTTTTCCTTGAAGGGCAATTCCAGCAGCAATTGCTAAAAGCAAAGTGGACTTCCCAATCCCCGGGTCCCCACTCAAAAGAGAAAGAGATCCCTCAACAATGCCACCACCCAAGACCCGATCAACTTCATTTAGACTGGTACCAATACGCCGATCAACTTCATAATTTTGATTGAAAAGATCCGGGAAAGAGAGTGGTTGAGTGTTAGGTTTAGACTCATTTTTTTTTGCAGATTTTTGAGGCAAAGAAAAGACTTCTTTAAAAGTATTCCACCCCCCGCATTGAGGACATTTTCCCAACCAGCTGGGGGTGGAATATTCACAAGTTTGACAAACAAACTCCGATTTTTTCACACTAATCCTTTAACGAAAGCTCGAGAGGCAACATTTTATCAAAGCGAAGGATTTCTTCTTCTACTCCGATCAAAATCCGGTCTCCTTCTTTAAATGTACCTTTTAAAATGAGATCCGAAACGGGATCCTCCACCATTCGTTGGATCGCTCTTCTTAAAGGTCGAGCACCAAAGTTTGGATCATATCCTTCTTTGGCAATTTTTGAACGTGCCTCTGGCGTTAATTCAATGGTTATAGATTGTTCAACAAGACGTTTGACGGTTTCCTTCATCATTAAATCAACAATTTTTTCAATTTCTTCCTGCTTTAAGGGTTTAAATACGATTAATTCATCAATCCGATTAAGGAATTCAGGAACAAATACTCTCCTTACTTCTTCCATGACTTTTTGCTTAATGTCTTCATAAGTGCAACCTTCATCGGTCGTATTTCCAAAACCAATGGAAACATTGGATGAGATCATCCGAGCTCCTAAATTGGATGTCATGATGATGACGGTATTTTTAAAGTCTACCTGTCTTCCCTGGGCATCGGTCAAACGCCCTTCTTCAAGAATTTGAAGAAGAATGTTAAAAATTTCCGGACTGGCCTTTTCAATTTCGTCAAATAAAATGACTGAGTAAGGATGTCGACGAACTTTTTCCGTCAACTGTCCACCTTCATCATAACCAATATATCCAGGAGGAGAACCAATTAATCGAGATATGGTATGCTTTTCCATGTATTCTGACATGTCAAGGGTGATGAGTGAATCCTCTTTCCCAAAAAGAAACTCTGCCAATGCTTTCCCTAATTCAGTTTTTCCTACTCCCGACGGTCCCAAAAAGATAAATGAACCGATTGGTCGACGGGGGTCTTTAAGACCGGCTCGAGATCTTCGTATCGCCCGAGATACTGCTTTCACTGCTTCGTCCTGACCGATTAATCGTTTATGAATTTCTTCATCCATGTTGACCAGACGTTTCTTCTCTTCAATTGCTAACCGGGAAACCGGTATTCCAGTCCAGTTGGCTACCACTGCTGCTATATCCTCTTCAGTTACCAAAGGTCGCATGGTGTCAATCTGCTGTAACCATTCATCTTTGTTTTTCCGATATTTTCTCTTTAATTGATCTTCCAGATCTCTCAGAGTTGCAGCCTCTTCGAAATCTTGTTGTTTTACCGACATTTCCTTTTTTATACGGGTTTCTTCAATCTCTTTTTCCATTTGCTTCAAGTCATCTGGTAAAACCGTTGCTCGCAAACGAACCCGGCTACTTGCTTCATCCATTACGTCGATAGCTTTGTCGGGAAGATAACGGTCGCTAATGTAACGCTGAGAAAGGTGAACGGCGGCCTTGAGAGCCTCATCGACTATTTCAACCCGATGGTGGTCTTCATATCGCTCCTTAATTCCTCTCAAAATTTCAATACTATTTTTTACTGACGGCTCATCGACATACACCGGCTGAAAACGTCTTTCTAAAGCTGAATCTTTTTCTATGTATTTTCGATATTCAGTGATGGTTGTTGCTCCAATTGCTTGCAATTCCCCGCGGGCTAAAGCTGGTTTTAGTATATTGGCAGCATCGATGGCTCCTTCAGCAGCACCAGCACCAACTAAGGTATGAACTTCATCAATAAACAATATGACTTCCCTGGTTTGGACGATTTCAGAAATTATTTTCTTAAGCCTTTTTTCGAATTCACCTCGATATTTGGTTCCGGCTACTATTGCGGCTAAGTCGAGGCTAACTACTCTTTTATTTTTTAGAATCTCGTGAACCTCGCCTTTAATAATTTTTTGACCTAATCCTTCAACAATAGCGGTTTTTCCAACGCCTGGTTCACCAATCAAAACCGGATTATTCTTGGTTCGCCGGCTCAAGATTTGAATAACTCTTTCTATTTCTCTCTCTCGGCCAATAACTGGATCTAATTTTCCTTCTTTGGCAAGCTGGGTTAGGTCTCGGCTGAATTCATCCAAAATTGGAGTTTTACTCTCTCTTTTGGATTGACTGGTGGGTGCAAAAGGATCTTGTTGTTGGGAATTTTCATTTAATATTTGATTCAATCTCATTCGGACGGTTTCGATATCAAGCCCGAGTCTCCTGAGTATCTGTGCACCTACTCCATCTCCTTCTCGAAAAACTCCAAGCAGAATATGTTCGGTCCCAACATATTTATGAGATAATCGACGCGTTTCATCCAAAGCCAATTCCAAGACTCTCTTGGCACGCGGTGTAAAAGCTACCTCAGTTGCACCTTGATATTCAGTCCTGTCAACAAAATTTTCTAATTCATTGCGAACTGCTTCAATGCTTATATCGAGACTTTCAAGAATTTTTGCTGCTATTCCTTCTCGTTCTCTTAATAAACCTAAAAGAAGATGTTCAGTCCCTATATAATTGTGCTTGAGGCGCACGGCTTCGTCTTGAGCCAATATAATTACTTTTCTGGCTCTTTCGGTATATCGCTCAAACATCGCAAAGTTCCTCCCCAGAGATAACTCTGAAATAACGCAAAATATTCAAACATTCTTTTTTTAAGCTGTTATCGTTTCCCCAAGTTTTCTGCAATATTTCTCTCACTTCTATTAATTTTAAACCTTTCCGTGGTGAAAATATTCCACATTGCCAGGCTAATGTCCAAATTGAAAGAAAATCAAAAATATCTTTTAAGGAAAAATGACCACTTCGATAAAGCTGTCTTCCTTTCATCATGACTGTTTCTTCGAGTTCCCGGCTTCGGGGTGGGTTATTCTTTAAAGATTCACGAACTTGTTTTTCCCACTTTGATAATGTGCACCCAAACTTTTTTAAATCGTTTATTATCTGCCACTCAGAAACCCCTAAAGAATAAAGGTTGGAAAAATGATAAATATGACCAATAACACCATCTTCTCCACGAAAATTCTTAACTTGTAAATTTTTATCTCTCATCCATTGAATAAAACGGTTCTCACCATAAAGCAAAGATAAAGCCGGAAGATGAATGGTTACTGATAAATCCATACCCGTCCCAACTTTATTGATATGTGAAGTAAGATATCCCCACTCTTCGGAATAGGCGTAATCAATATTTTTTTCAATTAAATTGTCTAACTTATTGACATCTTGGTAAATTCGATTTAAATCTAAGCCCGATGTAATGGAAAAAATTTGGAGATGGTCAAGATAATTGACTAAAATCCCCTTATGACTCGAATAAATCAGATACCGGTTTGCCGGATTTTCAAGAACTTCTCTGGGAATTAAATTCTGATAATAAAACTTCTCAAGAGCATTCTTTGGAATTGTATCCAACTGAACCCACTGGTATTTTTTGGCAGCAAAAATTTTTTGATAGAGATTCTTAATTCTTTGTTTGAGATCTTCAATCCAAATTGACGTTGCTCGGCTGGGAAACGGTATATCTTCAATATTACGAGATAAAGATATCCGAGAAATAACCTTTGACAAATTATCTGGTTTTTGAGAAAAAAAATTTGAAAAAAATATTCTCATCTTAGATATGACTCAAGCTGTTTGAGTCTTCGGACAACACCACTGGCTTGTTCATAATTTTCTTCCTCAAGGCATCTTTGATATATCTGCCTCAGATGGTCGATATCTTTTTTGATTTTTTTTCTTCGAAACAACCGAACAGGTACTTTTCCACGATGTATGATCTCCGGTAGCTTTTCAGTAATTAAATCTCGTATCAGCTCCTGAAAAGTATCATAACAATGAACACATCCTAATAAACCACTTTCTAAAAATTCTTTTGCAGAAGTTAAACAATAGCTACAAGATAAAACAGACGTATTCTCATCAGTTTCTTTTGGCAGGAAAAATTTCTTTAAATGCAATGATTGTTGATTCTGATTTACAACAAAGCTATAAACTGGTACCTTATTAGCGCAAAATTCGCACAAATATAGCTTTTTCTCAATCTTTTCTTCCTTATCCAAGACAAAAAAAACTACACTGGCAATATTATCATTACATAGTTCACACTTCATAATCATACCCAACTTTTAAAACTTGAAGAAGCATTTCCCGAAGGATATTGGATCGCAATATATTTACATCCCGAACCGAAAGAAGTGAATCAAAGTTAAGTTTATTAAAAGTATCAATTATCGCTGCTTTCATTAACGAACCCTCTCTTGAGGTAATGAATCCTTCTCGCTCCAACCACAACAACAAACTTTCTACTTCACTTTCTTTGATATCTTTTTCGGATACTTCGAGAAAATTAACTACCGGTTCCAAGCGATCCATTTGTATCTGTTGTATTTTGACATACCCGCTTCCTCCCCTTCGGCTTTCGACGATAAAGCCTTTAAAAACATTAAAGCGGGTCATTAATACATAATTGATCTGAGAAGGTGCGCAATCAAACTCCTCAGCCACCCTACCTCTTTGGATAGTTACAGTGTTGTTGGGTGATTTTTCAATAAGTCGTATTAAATATTTTTCAATAGAGTCGCAAAGGGAGTACATCTCTACCGACCTCCCATTCTCGGTCTTTTTGGCAGTCACTTCCAGCTCGAATTCTGCCGTCAAAAACGGCCATCGAGTATTTTGACTATTATTGACATTTCCTATTATAGGAATAAACTTCTCGAATGTCAATCAATTTTCGGTCGGAGAATAGGGAAGAAAATAACTTCTCGAATCGAGGATGAATTGGTTAAAAGCATAACCAGTCGATCAATACCAATTCCCATTCCACCGGTAGGCGGCATCCCATATTCAAGTGCTTCTACATAATCTTGATCGATAAGATGGGCTTCAACGTCACCCCTGTCTCTTTTTTTAACTTGATCTAAAAATCTCTTCTTTTGCTCGATAGGATCATTGAGCTCGCTATAGGCATTTCCTAATTCTTCCTTACCAATAAAAAGCTCAAATCGTTCCGCAACTAAAGGATCATTTTTTTTGGCTTTGGCCAACGGTGATATTTCAACCGGATATTCTAAAACAAAAGTCGGATTCACCAGGTGTGGTTGAACAAAAATATCCAGAAATTCGTTAACGTATTTTCCCCGATCCCAGGTCTGATCGCAGTTTAAACCTGCTTTTTTCCCTCGCTGGTACAGTGTTTCAAGGCTATCTTCAAAGATATCTATTCCACCTTCTTTTTGAATTACTTCTCGAAGGTTTAGTCTTCGCCACGGAGGAGTAAAATCAATAGCCATATCCTGATAATTTACCTCATAAGTCCCCAAGATGGAAAATACAATCGATGACAACATTTTTTCGCATAAATTCATCATCGTCTCATAGTTACCATAAGCCTGGTAAAGCTCTAACATGGTAAATTCCGGATTATGGCGAACTGATATCCCCTCGTTGCGAAAATTTCGGTTTATTTCGTATACCTTTTCCATACCGCCAACAATAAGGCGTTTGAGATAAAGTTCTGGAGCAATCCGAAGGTATAAGTCAATTCCAAGCGCATTGTGAAAAGTTACAAAGGGACGAGCTAGCGCTCCTCCTGGAATGAGTTGCATCATCGGAGTTTCAACTTCTAAATAATCTCTTTCATCTAAATATTTTCTGAGCTCACTCAACACTCGAGAACGAGTTTGAAACACTTCTCTGACTTCAGGATTCATAATTAAATCAAGATAACGTTTTCGATATCTCACTTCAACTTCTCTTAATCCATGCCATTTCTCTGGAAGTGGATGCAAGCATTTACTGAGAAGACTAAAATTTTCAACCACAATAGTCAGCTCACCACTATGGGTTTTGAACAATTTCCCTTCTAAACCAATAACGTCCCCTACATCTAGACTTTTAAAAATCCCAAAAGAATCATCACCAATGGTATCTTTCTTAACGTAGATTTGAATTCTTCCCAGTCGATCCTGAACATCAGCGAAAATGGCTTTTCCATGGCGACGAATAGCCATTATTCTACCGGCAATCCGTAAGAGAACATCTTGATCCAGAAATTTTTCCGGATGAGATCGAATGTCTTGAATGGAATGTTTCTCGGGAAAGGGAACTCCATAAGGATCAATACCTAAATTTCTTAATTCCTGTAGTTTTTTGGTTTGTTCTTCAACATTGATTTGGTCCAACTGCTCCCGCGCTTCTTCATTCATGATGAAATGGAATTAACCTCCTTTTTCTTTATATCTATCACTCGATATTTTACCATTCCAGCAGGTACTTTTAATTCAATTTCATCTCCCTTGGTTTTCCCAATAAGAGCTTGAGCCAGAGGTGACTCAAAAGAAATCTTTTGGAGAGAAGGATTGGCTCCAACTGAGTCGACTATCGAATACTCAATCTGTTTTCCATTGTTGAGATTTTCGAGCATCACTCGAACCCCTAAATGAATTTTCTCTGAGTTTCCTCCACTTTGTTCTTCAACGATTGTCGCTTTCATCAGCTTTTCTTCCAAAACCAAAATACGTCCTTCAATGAAAGCTTGCTCATTCTTAGCTTCTTCATACTCAGCATTTTCACTTAAATCACCGAATGCTAAAGCTTGGTTGATCTTTTCTGCTACCTCTTTCCGCTTCACTGTTTTGAGATGCTTTAACTCTTTTTCTAAGGTCTCATATCCCTCTTTGGTAAGAATAATCTTTTCATCTGACTTTTTCTTCTCCATCAATTAAACCTCCTGAAAAGGTTTTCCGCTATCGAAATACCATATAAAAAGGTTACCGGGTTGTCAAGTTATCCCCAAGGAGATAATCTTGCTCTGGAAGGTTCATTGCTGCTGTTTTCTCGCGGAAGGATATCTTTATTATTGAAATATGAATTATACTTTTTTCTTAACTATGATTCAAGTCATTTTTTTCCTTTTGTCATATTTTGTTTTTCCACTGACAACATTGAAAGAATGAATATTTTGAATTATCACTTCTTAGGTCGGTAATTTTTCCTCCTATTTATAATTTCTGTTCAGTGAAACCGAGGAATTTCTTACATAATGAATAATGAGAGACGAAAGATATCCGGTGAAAAAACCGGCTAAAATAGCAAAGGGAAACAATAATAGCAAATACCAAAAAATATGGATGCTTTGAATATATAGATAAGCGACTAATATTTGGCCGATATTATGGAAAAGGGCTCCGAACATACTGATGATGAGAACTGATTCGGTGGCTTTGCTCATTAACTTCATTCCTAACCAAGCAAATATTCCACCACTTAAAGCTAGAAAAAACCCAATATTGAGAAAGTTTCCAGAAATTAATCCCCCTAAAAAAACTCTCAACAAGGTGACCAGCAAGGCCTCGTTTTGACCTAATAATACCATAGCAATCAAGGTAACAATATTAGCAAAACCTAACTTCGCTCCAGGAATAAATAAGTTAGGCAGCGGGATCAAGCCTTCCAATCCATGCAGAACACTTCCCATAGCTACTAAAATCGCAATATATATTAATCGATTAATTTTACTTGATTTAATAATTAAACGGTTATTGTCCATGTTTCATCTCAAATCTTCGAAAACTATGATTTTAAAAAGTTCCCGATTGCTTTGGGAATGACAGCTGTCATATTTGGTTTATAATAAGAATAGACATACTGAATATAATTATTATTTCATTTGCTACAACAATATTAAATATAGGCCTTTAATCTAAAGATATTATAAACCAATGGTGAGACTGAAATGGATAAAAAAAATAAAAGAAAAAACATTCTTATTACCGGTTTAACTTCACTCTTGACCGATATCAGTTCAGAAATGATCTACCCGATCATTGCTCTTTATTTAAAAGCCTTGGGAGGCAATCCGGCTATTCTCGGCATCATCGAAGGTGTTGCCGAGTCAACGGCATCGATTCTCAAAGTGTTTTCTGGGGCTTTTGCTGACCGAATAGGCAAAAGAAAGCCTTTAGCAATTGCTGGGTATTCCTTATCTGTTATAGGAAAAGTACTATTTTATTTTGCCAGTAATTGGAGTTTTATATTTGCTGGAAGATTTTCAGATCGTTTTGGGAAAGGAGTTCGTACTGCTCCCCGTGATGCCATGATTTCTGAATCAGTTGAAGGGAATCATCAAGGAAAAGCTTTTGGACTCCATCGCACCATGGATTCCATGGGTGCAGTAATCGGTACCTTAATCACCTTTTTCTTTCTCTTTCGTATTCAAGAAGCTGCCCGGCAATCGGGAAATCCTGCTTTTTATATTCCCACCTTCCGCTCCATTATTCTTCTCAGCTTGATACCGGCAGCTTTAGGGGTGGTTGTTCTTTTCTTGACCATAGAAACCGGAAGTGGGGAAAAAAGTACTCATATTCCACTTTCTTGGAGTTCACTTCTTAAACTGGATCATAAGTTAAAAGTTTTCCTGTTGGCCACCTTTTTGTTTACTTTGGGAAATTCCTCCGACCAATTCATCTTATTAAGAGCAACTGAACCTGATTTAGGGTATAGCGCTGCTCAAGTGATACTTCTCTATCTGCTCTTTAATATTGTATATATGGTGGTTTCTTATCCGGCAGGATGGCTTTCCGACAAAATTGGTCAAAAGTGGATATTAGCTGGAGGGTTTCTCCTTTATAGTATTACTTATTATGTGATTGGTTTTACTCCTTCCTTTATTATCCCGGCCATGATTCTCTATGGTTTCTATATCGGTATGACTGAAGGGGTTGCCAAAGCACTGGTTTCTGAGCTTTCACCTGCTTCAAGGAGAGCTACTATTATTGGTCTTCATGCAACCTTACTGGGAATTGGTCTCTTCCCGGCTTCTTTAATCGGGGGATTACTCTGGAGTACTTTTGGCCCTTCGGCAACTTTTCTTTTTGGAGGATCAATGACATTTATCTCGGCTTTAATTCTTATTTTATTTCTATAAACATCAGCAGCTATTTTGCAGTTAGGTCCCTTCTCCCTCTGATCTATTTGCTCCTTCTCCCTTGATAAAAGAAAGAAGTATTTTCATGGTTTTTCACACTTTCAAAGCTTCAAATTCCAAATTATTATTCTACTCTTAACCCATATCTCACTAAATTTATCAGATAATATATAATAATCATACCAACTCTTATAAGAATGATTGGAATTATGGAGGCTAAAGATGCATTTCATCGCCTTTTTAACCGATTGGGGAATGACCAGTTATTACGTAGGAATTGCTAAATCAGTTATGAAACAGATTAACCCGGGTGTTGAAATCATCGACATCACTCACGATATTGAACCCTTCAATATCCGTGAAGCCATGTATATTCTTCAACGTACTTTCCCTGATTTTCCTCCCGGAACAATTTTTTGTTCAGTAGTCGATTATGGAGTAGGAACGGAACGCTTCCCAATTGCTGTCGAGCTTGCCAATGGTTCATTTTTGGTTGGTCCTGATAATGGGACTTTTACACTCCTCATCGAACAGTACCCCACGAAAAAAACAGTCATTCTCCAGAACCCTTCTTACTTTTTTCGCTTAAATCCCAGTAGCACCTTTCATGGTCGGGATATTTTTGCTCCTGTGAGCGCTCGCCTCTCAATGGGTGTCCCCTTGGAACATTTTGGACCGGTCGTTAATGACCTCCATACGCTTACAGTCAATCAACCCAACCTTCATAACCACACTATAACCGGCGAAGTCGCCTTTTGTGACCGTTTTGGCAACATAGAAACGAATATTCCCGGAATAATGCTGAATAATTTTGAACTACAACCCGGAGATCCTTTGAACATTGTCATTAATGGACGTTCTTTTGATGCGGTTTTTTTTGAGGCATATGGATTGTCTAAAAAAGGACAGATTTTAGTGCATACCGATAGCTCGGGTTTTGTTGAAATAGCCGTGAACCAAGGAAATGCCAGGGAAGCTCTACTTGATAATAAAGATATTAGCCAAATATCAATCCTCAACAAAAAAATAAAATAACAATATCCATATATAAAAATCTAACCTGAAAAACCACGGGCTTGATAAATCAAGCCCCTACCAAAGAATATAAAATTGTAGGGGCACAATGTATTATGCCCATTCTTTAATTAATGTAGCGACCTGCCATGGCATGTCGAATCCAGGGTTTCACCCTCATCCGCACCTTCTCCCATCAAGGGAGAAGGAACTATTAGTCCTTTTTATTTATTTTTTTCCTCTTGCCCCTCCGTGAGAGGCTTCTTTCTTTTTTCCTCTCCCCTGGCGGGAGAGGATTAAGGTGAGGGGGTAACTCATTTTCATCCTCATCTGGTGCTGCGAAAGCAGCATGAGGGTCTATCCTGAAAATACCGAATTTGGTGAAAAAAGAATAAAAAAAAGAGTAAGGCACACCCCCCCTTTATCCCCCCTCATTGGGGGAATGAATTCAACAATTCCCCTCCTTGGAGGGGTGCCGTTTTACGGCGGAGAGGGTGCTTTTCATTTTTTAATGGTTACTCTAAAATAATGAAAAAGTTACATAAACAAAATTTTGCTAAATGAGATTCTCACGTCGCTTTGCTCCTCAGAATGACGGATTGGGTTGATAAGATTCTTGGGTCGATCTACAACGTGGTTGGCGGGTTTAAGATAAGTATTTTTCATCATCATTTAGGGCCGTAAAGCAGCATGAACCTCTATCCCGTCTTTCTTCCTTTTAAATATTGGTCAAAGAAGACGGCGAGGATAATGATCGCACCAATGATAATCTGCATAATAAATGGATCAACACCTAAAAGATTACCACCATTCCTCAAAGTTTGGATAATGAGGGCACCCAGTGCAGTACCAAATATCGTACCTACCCCCCCACTGAGGCTCGCTCCACCAATAACCACTGAAGCTATCGCATCAAGTTCATAACCCTGTCCACCGGTTGGCACTCCAGCCGCCATCCTAGTCCCAAGCATTAAGCCAGCTATACCGCTAAAAAGAGCAGCCGTTACATAAAATTTATATAAATTAGAACCAATATTTATACCTGATAACCTGGCGGCTTCAACGTTGCTCCCTATCGCATAAAGATTTCTCCCATACACGGTATATTTCAAAACAAAAGCCATAAAAATAGCTAAGAAAATCCAAGTCCACGCAAGAGCAGGAATCCCCAGCATAGTAGCAACCGAAAATTCTCTAAAACCAATCGGGAGGCCGGAAATCATCCTACCGCTCGATACATACATGACTAATCCTCTTACCAAGGTCATCATTCCCAAAGTGGCAATAAAAGGTGGTACTCGACCATTATGAACTGCTACCCCATTAGCTAATCCTATTAGCGCTGAAACTCCCAGAGAAATAATAATTGCCAGGAATGAAGCCATTTGAATATCACCCCGGTTAGAAGTTAAAAGCGCATAAATCATTCCGGATAAGCCGACAATGGATCCAACCGAAAGGTCAATTCCCCCAGTAATAATGATCAGGGTCATCCCAATAGCAACCACTCCATTGATTGATGACTGTCTAATCAAATTGGTAATATTATCCCAGGATGAAAAATTACCCTTGGTTGCTATGATGAGATAAACTGCCATAACAGCTAATATTATCAAAAGGTTCCTTTCGGCGAAGGCTTTACGTTGATTGTTTTTCATCGTCTTAAACTGCCTCCCTGATTTTTTCTTTCGAAACGATGTTTTTCATCGCTAAGGTTAGAAGATACTCCTCAGAAAACTCCTTCCTTTCCACTTCACCAGCAACCATCCCATTCGAAATCACCAGGATCCGATCCGATAATCCTATCAATTCCGGTAAATACGATGATATTAAAATAATACCCTTCTCTTGATTGAGAATTTCATTGAACAATCTATAAATTTCCGCCTTCGTACCCACATCAATCCCTGCGGTTGGTTCATCAAAGATAAGAACATCGGGATTTTTACATAACCACCTAGCTATAACAACTTTTTGTTGGTTCCCTCCACTTAAATCCGATACCTTTTGATACATACTCCCTATTTTAATCGAGAGCTTATCAACATAATCTTTGGTTTGTTCATAAGCTTTTTTATAAATCAATATCCCGGCTCTCATGACTTTTTCCAGGTTTATAGCATTAATATTAAATTCGATATCCTGTTGAGAAAAAGTACCCTGAATTCTTCGGTCTTCTGGAAGATAACCAACTCCACTCCTTAATGAGTCTTTGGGTTTTTTTATCGATATTTCCTTCCCGTTGACTATAATCTTTCCCTTGTCAAATTTATCAGCACCATAGATTGCTCTAGCAATATCCGTTCTCCCTGCTCCAACCAAACCAAATATTCCCAAAATTTCTCCAGCTTTAACATTGATATTAATATTTTGGAATTTTTTTCCTGAAAGATTTTCAACCCGAAGGAGTTCCCGGCCAATTCCAACTTCCTTTTTATAATACATTTCTTCGATGGTTCTACCGACCATCAAAGGAATAAGCTTTTCCACACTCCCCAATTCTTCTATAGTATAGGTTCCCACCACTGCTCCATCTTTGAGTACGGTTACCGTATCACAAGTATCAAAAACTTCTTCAAGGTTATGGGAAATATAAATAATGGCCGAGCCTCTTTCTCTTAAATTTTTAATGATACGGAATAAAATTTTGGTTTCATTCCGAGTGAGAACCGCAGTTGGCTCATCAAATATGACTAGCTTTGGGCGATGCCAAAGGGATTTAGCAATGGTAATCATTTTCCCCTCAGCTGCACTTAATTCTTTTATGCTTCTTTTTACATCAATATCGACCTCAATCTCATCAAGAAATTTCTTGGACTCCCTATACATTTTCCCCCAGTCAATAATTGGTCCTTTTTTAGGTTGATTTCCTAAAAAGAAATTCTCAGCAACACTCAGATCTTGAGCAACCATTACATCCTGGTAAACTGCGAATATTCCTAACTCTTTTGAAATAATTGGTGAGTTCCTTAAGATTTCTTTATCTTTAAATATCATCCTTCCGGAGTCTTTAATATAAGCTCCAGTAACAATCTTAATGAGGGTTGATTTTCCTGCTCCATTTTCTCCAACCAGCCCTCGTACCTCACCTGCTTTCACTGATAGATTTACCTGATCCAAAGCTTTCACTGCAGGAAAAGATTTACTAATATTCTCAAGTCTTAAGACCTCTTTTCCGAAAGACATAAGACCTCTCCTTTGGTTTGAAAGTGTTTACTACAGCTTTTTCTGAACAGTTCATTTTGAATGGCTAAATAATATACCCTTCCTTTTTATACCAGTCAAAAAGTAAAATTAATTGTCATTAGAATCCCAACACCAACAATATAAAGCCAAATTCCAAAAAGCTATGAGTTTACGAAAGCTATAGAAACCTCTCTTAAAACGCCACTCTATTTTTGGCATTAAGATAGAAATGAAATAGCGGGTGGCAATAACCACCCGCTATTTCATTTAACCTATTAATATTTTTTTCTGGAGAAAGGATCAAGAATCCACATAGAATCATCAAGGTTTTCCTTGGTGATTACGTAAACTCCAGTATCATAATACTGAGGCAGAGGTTCACCATTTATTGCCATAAATGCGAACATGACTCCCTTATACCCCATGCCGTGTGGATCCTGAACAATGAGGGCTTTCAAAGCTCCGCTCCGCAAGGCATCAATTTCCTGCGGATCAGAGTCATAGGCAACAGCAACAATCTTATCTTGCAAGCTCCGTTCCTCAATTACCCTTGCAACACCATCACCAGTATGGTTGTTATCGGCAAAGAAGCCAAGTAAATCAGGATTTGCGGTTAAAAGGTCCTCGGCAGCATTGGCAGCGACAGCAATATCGTTATCTACGTATCGGGTAGGAAGAACTTCAAGCCCTGGGGCTATCTCTTTAAGTCTGGCAGCAAACCCATCATCCCTATCAACCAGAACCTGTACTCCAGCCATGGCACTGATGAGGCTAATTTTCCCTTCTAGAGGCTTTCCAGCAGCTTTGAGAGATTCAACCAGGTTATCAGCAGCCAGGGCTCCTCCTACTTTGTTGTTGGTTGCTAAGAAAGAGTGAATTCCTGTGTCGTAAACAAAATTGTCAATCAAGACGATTTTTATACCCTGTTTGTATGCATTATCAAGAACCAAAGATGTAGCTTCTGAACTAGTTGATGCAATAACAATGGCGTCCGGCTTGGTGTTGACAACATTCTCCAAGATAGCTACTTGCTCATCAATATCAGCTTCCGATGGCGGACCATAGACAGTTATTTTAACCAAACCTTTAAGGTCAAATTCCGCATTTTTTGCACCAACAATGGTATATTGCCAGAAATCAGAGTCAGTTGCCTTGACAATAAAAGCTACGTCATAGGGTTCGACATCGGCAGCATAGCAAAAGGCAGTTCCCAAGAGGACAAATATCACCATTAGTAATAACATAATTTTACGCATTTTAGGACCCTCCTCATATTGTGTTTAGTAGTAAATGTTTTTAAATACAACTTCCCTCCTTCCCTTACCAATCGATAGCTATCACCTCCTTCTAATTGTTTGATAAATATTTCTAACCAATACTACTTTTAAAATTATTATACAATTTTACATTTATAGAGTCCAATAATTAATATCAAATTATAGTGATTAGGGCAAACCCCTCTTTTAAGGTTTTTTAATTTTTCTAATTTTTCAAATCTCCCTAACCCTCTTTGCTAAAGGGAAAGATTGATACCTGAATAGGTATTTTTCATTTTCGTTTGGTTAAAAATAAGTGGCTTAGGGTCTATCTTGAAAATACCGGAATAATTTTTATAGGTAACTCATATTGAGCAACCAACCAGAATCTCATTCCGGGTTTTCACCCTCATCCTCACCTTCTCCCATCAAGGGAGAAGGAATTATAACAATGCGTCATCTTGAACCCTCTTCTCTTCTCCTTTTTCTCCCCCTCGCCCCCTCACCCCATCAGCTCTTTCATCCTCATCTGGTGCTATGAAAGTAGCATGAACATCTATTCATGAAATCATTGAAAATGAGAAAGGATAAATATATACTATCTTTATTAAAGCAAAAGGAGGGAAAAAATGAAAAAGTTTTTTTGGTTTACTTTACTTATTGTTATAGTTACTCTTTCATTCGGAACAAGCCTACTCTTCGCTGCCGAACCCGATTTTAGCAAAGTCCCGACTGCACCAAAACCAGAGAAATTAACCGTAGTTTTATTTGAACCCGTCGAACAAAAAGCTGCCATTGAGGTCAGCAAGCTTTTTGAGGAGAAATTCGGAATAAAAGTTGAAATCAATGCGATACCCTGGTCGAATCTTCATGAAAAAATCATTGCCGATCTCACCGCCAAGACAGGAACCTATGACATCATCTTTATCCCGGGCTTATGGTCACTCGAGTTTATTTATGCTGACTACATTGAACCACTTAACCAATTTTGGGATAACCCCAACTTACCGAGGTTTGATATTGAAGATTATCCTGCCAGTGTTGTGAATTTGGTTTCCCAGGATGGAAATATTTACTGGATCCCTCATCATGGAACCACCCAAATCCTTTTCTATCGGAAAGACCTTTTTGAAGCCGAAGGATTGAAACCACCGGAAACTTATGATGAGTTGTTTGAAATCGCCGCAAAGTTTACCAATAATCCCAAATATCCTGATGTCTGGGGTTTTGCAACTACTCCTGCGCAGGGTGAATTCGCTTCCAGTACCTGGAGTACTTGGCTCTGGTCATGGGGTGGAGACTACTTCGATGAAAATTGGAATCCAATTTTTAATAACGAAATTGGTGTGGCGTCGTTAGAAGCCTATGCCGAAGCAGTCAAGAAATTTTCACCTCCCGACTCACTCAACTGGGGTAATGACGATAGCGGTGCTGCCTTCCAACAAGGCAGATTGGCTATGCTTCAAATGTGGCCGTATTTAGGAGCAGCCATGGAAGATCCCAGCCAATCGAAAGTGGTGGGGAAAGTTGGATATGCCCCACTTCCGAAAAAGGAACTTCTTTTCCCAAGGTTAGGATCATGGGGTGGAACAATATCTAAATTCTCCAAGAACAAAGAATGGGCTTATATGTGGTTAGCTTTTTATAATAGCAAAGAAAATACTAATAATATTTTAGTACCCTCTGGAGTTGCTGTTGACCGATTATCAACGGTTGAAGAATTAAAAGACAAAATACTCTGGCAAGAAGCTGTCAACTTAAGCTTTGAACACACCAAGGAAAGGCCGGGTATCCCTGAAATTACTCCAATCATCGATGTCTGGGGCCTAGCAGTTTCGAAAGTGGTTACCGGACAAGCCGATGCTAAATCGGCTCTGGATGAGGCTGCGGTAAAAGTTCGTAAAATCTTAGAAGATGCTGGGTACTACGATTAAAAACAATAATTGCGAGATGGAGGACTCCCTGTCTCCATCTCGCTTCTTAATGTCCTAAAACCTTACTCATTTAAACCTTATTAATGCAGAAAGGGCGAATCAAGCGATGCGGTTTAAAGCACATAATCCAGCTCCTTCCCAGCTAAAAAGAAGCAGTTTCCAATATAGCGAAAAATCTACTCCTTTTTATATGCTCGCACCGGTTTTAGCAAGCTTGGCGGTTTTGGTTTATTTTCCTTTGTGTAATACAATTGGTCTTTCTTTCCTTCGATATTTCTGGAACAAACCCCAGCAACCGATACGTTGGGTTGGCCTAAAAAACTACATCGATGTTTTTACCGACTCCTTATTCTGGCAATCGCTGAACAATACGATTATTTTCATGGTGGTTTCAACCTGTCTAACCCTATTAATTGGTTTGGGAATCGCTCTCCTGATCAGCCGGGATTTCCCTGGGAAAAACATTTTTATCTCCCTCATTCTCCTTCCGATGATGATTTCTCCGGTCGCCGCTGCTCTCTCCTGGAAGTTCTTATATAATGGAGAATGGGGAGCGGTCAATTACTTTGTTGGCCTACTCGGCATACCCAAGCAAGCTTGGTTAGCTGATCCCAAATTAGCCCTTCCGGCTATCATCGTAACCGATATCTGGTTAAACGCACCTTTCGTTTTTTTAGTGATTTATACCAGCTTGCAGGCTCTGCCTCAAGAACCAATCGAAGCGGCTCGAATCGATGGAGGAACGGGCTGGCAAATACTTTCCAAAGTTATTCTTCCGTTACTAGCACCAAATTTTCTGCTCATTCTGGTTATCCGCCTTATGGATACCTTTCGGGTATTCGATTTCATCTATGTTATGACCAGCGGAGGACCAGGAGGCAAGACAGAAACCATTGGCTTTTTGAGTTACGAGAGAACTTTTCGTCATTTCAACATGGGTCAGGGCTCAGTCATTGCTATTTTTCTTCTCATTGCCGTCCTTTCCCTTTCGTGGTATTTCATCAAAACCCTTCGGCTCCAGTTGCAAGAACAGGCTAAATAAAATGGAAATGTGTATTGGGAATTAAACTCATAGATTGAAAGGTAGCTTTGATTATGAGAAAACCGGTAACCTATAAAAAAATTCTCTTCTGGATACTTTTTTATTTTGTCCTCATTTGCGTTATTCTCTTTTTCATCTTTCCGATCTTTTGGATCGCTACCACCTCTCTTAAGCAAAGAGTTGATGTCTATACTGAAAAACCGGTCCTTATCTTTCGAGCAACCTGGGAAAATTATCAGCGTGTTTTTGAACTCCAAGACTTTAGCCGTTATTTGCTGAATAGTCTTATTGTCGCCGGTAGTGTTACTCTTATAATAATGTATTTTGGAGCTCTGGCTGCTTATGCTCTCACCCGCTGGCGGTTTGCCGGTTATAATTGGATATCGTTAGCCATCATCTCAGCTCGGATGTTTCCGCCTATTGCTCTCCTACCTTCATTCTTTTTATTCGCCTCCCGTTTGGGTTTGGTCGACACTCGTCAGGTTTTGGTATTTGCCCACGCCACCTATGGATTACCC
>Ga0334890_1001613_pt1 | contig 29133 bp, 32 predicted proteins | sample GraSluR1_MG_3_FD_207220 | JGI IMG/M metagenome (GOLD analysis project Ga0334890, IMG submission 207220) | Sludge microbial communities from methane-producing bioreactor in Wageningen University, Netherlands - Granular Sludge_31_08-R1 | ecosystem: Engineered > Bioreactor > Anaerobic >... | reverse complement strand
GAGGATAATTTGCGCTGTATAATCGTCGACTTTTACCACATCCTTGACGTCGGTAAACATCCACTGCCAATAGGCCCATTCCCCATTTTTAAAGAAAGGATGGTCAGGATCAAATTGTCTCTTCAGAGAATAAACAACTGCATCTGCATTGAAGTCGGTTCCATCATGGAATTTGACACCTTTTCGAAGATGGAACGTAAAAGATAATCCATCGGGAGAAATTTCCCAGGATTCGGCTAAAGCTGGTTCGACTTCGGAAGTCCCTGGTTTATAACGGACTAAGCCTTCAAAAATGTTATCGGTCATTGAAATAGAAATCCCGTCTGTGACATCGGCAGGATCCAATCGAGATGCGTCACCTGCGCTTCCATGAATAAGAGTTCCCCCCACTTGTACACATCTTCCTTGTGCCGAGGCAAAACCAATTAAACCAACGACTAACATAAATATTGTTCCCCACATCATCCATTTTTTCATGATAATAATAAACCTCCTTTAAACGAATTTAAAAACCAATTGAAATTTCCGTTTATATCTTTAATATCCTTTTGCTTTTAAGCTATGAAACAAAATTGAGGATGGTACATTCCCGATAAATACTTAATTTTTTCCCTCCTTTCAATCAACTGGTAAAAAAATTATAGCATAACAATAAAAGGCAGTAATAGGTTAATGAGAATGAAAAAATTGAGAGGGAGAGGGGGCGAGGGGGTGAGGGGGAGAAAAAGGAAAAGGAAAGAGGACTCAGGATGACGGTATCATAAAACGGTGTTATATTTTCAAGATAGACCCTCATGCTACATGCCAGTACCAGATATAAGGATGAAAATCCAAGATTCGACATGCCATGGCATGTCGCTACATTAAATAAAGACCGGGCACAAAAAAATTGCATCCCACCATTTAAATATCTTTTGAAGGATTTGTTTTTCAAATCCGCAGATAAATTTGCAGAACAAAAGATTCTAAATATATAATAACAAGAAAGAATTCTTTATTATTTTTAAGATGATGAAATTCGATGTTAAATTATGGTAGAATAATCTGAAATTGAATTTAAAAAATCTTTGAGGAGGTGATAAAGCTTTCCTATTTATGGAAGCTAAAGTTTTTATAAACCAATCGTAAGCAAAAAAATGTAGGAGGGAAATTTATGAAAAAGTCATTCATTTTTATTCTTTTAGTAGGAATTCTGGTTTTTACTTTTGTCGTAGGAGTGGGAGCACAAGAAAAGAAGTTGAAATTTGCCTGGTGTCCAACTATTGAAGATCCATTTTATAGAATGATCGGCAAAGGAATTGCCGACAAATGTGAGGAATTAGGTATTGATCTCTTTGTTACTGAATATTTAAAGTCCTGGGGTGCTGAAATCCAGGTTCCAGTTTTGGAAGCCACCGCTGCCCGGGGAGATATTGACCTGCTCATTACCGGTCCTGCTGCTAAAGACTCGTTGATTGCTCCATTAAAGAAAATTTATGACAGTGGTATAGAAGTCCTCACCGTTGATACCTATCTTGGTGATGGAGATTATTCCAAAGAGAGCGATTATTCCTTCCCACTTTCTTTCATTGGAACTGATAACTTCCAGGGTGGAGTTGAAGTCGGAAAACACCTTGCGGAAATGATCGGAGGTAAGGGAAAGGTATTTGTTTCAACCACCAATCCTGATGTATCCAGCGTTGTGGAACGAGTAGAAGGTTTTAAAAAAGGTATTTCTGATTATCCGGATATTGAATTGGTTGGAGTAGAATACAACCTGGATAATCAGGAAAAAGCCCAGCAACAAACTGCCGCAGCTCTCCAGGCCAATCCCGATATCGTTGGTGTGTTTGGTACCAACCTCTTTAGTGCTCGTGGTTCCTACCAGGCAGTGGTTAACGCTGGTTTGACTGGAGCGGTTAAAATTGCTTCTTGGGATGCCACTGTAGACTTGATCAATGCTTTAAAAGAAGGCCAAGTTGACCTGGTCTTAGCTCAAAATCCATATGCTATGGGCCAATTGGCTGTTGAATGGGGTTACAAATTCTTCACTGAAGACGCTGAGGTTCCCAAGAAACTCAACCCTGAATTTTTCTTCTTTACCCATGAAAACGTTAATTTACCGGAATCTCAGAGATATATCTATCAATAAATAATCTTCAATTATCTACAGCACACTGGGGGAAAGACATTATTTTCCCCCAGTGTGCTGTACTCCAGGGTGAAAAATGGATAATGTTAAAACAACACAAGGATTGTATGTTAAATTAGGAAAGAATTGGGTCATCTTATTTCTGCTCCTTTTGTGTATAATTTTTAGTTTTGTTGGAAAAGGTTTTTTTGCCAATAACACCCTGAACAATGTTTTAATGAGTTCATCCCCTTCGTTACTTTTAGCAGCCGGAGAAACTTTTGTTATCATTACTGGTGGGATTGACCTTTCCATTGGTTTTGTAAAAGGTATGGTATCGGTTATATCTGCTATTGTTATGCGGAATTTATTTGCTATGGGATATTCTCCCTTTATCTGCATATCATTGGGGATCATTGTGGGTTTATTGATTGGTTTATTACCCGGGTTACTCAATGGACTATTGGTCGCCAAGTTTCGAGTGCCTCCTTTTATCGCCACTCTTGGAATGTATGGCATAGCTAATGGAATTGCTTTCGGATTATGCGAAGGATTTCCCATTATTGATCTTCCCCAACAAGCCGGAAGAATAGGAAATGGTTTTATACTCTATTATTTTTCTGGTCTTGGGTTTTCCTTTCTCAAACCACCTGAGGGTATTCTTGACTCTCAGCTACGGGATTTGGTTCGGATTTTACCCAATTCAATTCTTATTTCCGGTATTATTATTGCCATTTTTGGGTATATTTTAACCAAAACCCAATTTGGCCAACACACTTACGCTATCGGTGGAAATATCGATGCTGCCAGAAGAGCGGGAATCAATGTAGACAGCCACTTGATTAAAATTTATACAATTTCATCTTTCTTCGGTGCCCTTGCAGGTGTGTTGTCGGTCTTGGTTTATTCCATTGGTTCACATACCCAATTTTCTGCCAGTTTGGAGCTCTTTGCGGTAGCGGCGGTAGTCATAGGAGGGGCCAGCTTAAAAGGAGGGAAGGGAAGTATTTGGGGTTCTTTTTTGGGAGTTATGGTTCTCACGGTTCTCGAAATTGGTTTTCTCATGGCAGGAATTTTCCCTTTCTATCGTTATATAGCTGTGGGAAGTATATTGGTGTTGGCAGTAATTATTGATCAAACATTTCCTGAATTAGTTTACGATTAAAGGAGAGAATACCATGAGTGTTGAAGATATTCGTAAATTATCAGGAAACAAGCGAGAATGGGGAGTATTAATAGGCCGAAGCTGGGTTTACCTTTTTTTAATAGGAGAAATCATCATTTTTAGTCTTTTGGGGACCGGCTTTTTTAGTGCCAAGAATTTTCAGAATATAATGGTTAATTCCATGACCATTTTACTTCTGGCGGCCGGACAAACCTTTGTAATAATAACCAGTGGAATCGACTTGTCAGTTGGATTTGTAATGGGATTTGCTTCGGTGGTTTCCGCCAAGATGATGGTGAGTTTTTATGCCATGGGATTTCCATCTGGCCTTGCCATAATATCTGGTGTTTTAATAACCCTACTCATCGGGTTTCTCCCCGGACTTCTTAATGGTTTTTTAGTAACCAAGATGAAAGTCCCTCCCTTTATTGCTACTTTTGGGATGTATGGTATTGCTTATGGTTTTTCGGAAATCATTAGCTACAATGTTCCGATTACCAACCTTCCTCCGGGGGTTGGAGACTTTGGGAATGGCTATCTTCTCTATTATCTTCCCGGAAAATTTCTGAGCTGGTTCCGGCAACCAGCCGGTCTAGCTCGAGCTGAGATTCGTGAGTTGGTTCCCCTGGTGCCAAACATCTTTATCATCTCGCTTTTGATTATTCTGGTTTTTTGGTTCGTTCTCAACCGAACTCAATTTGGACAGCATACCTTCGCTATTGGAGGGAATGTTGATGCCGCCCAGAGAGCCGGAATCAATGTCGACTGGCATTTAATGAAAATCTACATGATTTCATCGTTTTTCGCTTCTCTTGGGGGGATCATGTATGTTCTGCGATTTGTCAATGGTCGAGCTGATGCTGGTTCCGTCCGGATGCTCGATTCGGTTGCTGCGGTGGTCATTGGTGGTGCTAGTCTCTATGGTGGGACAGGAGGGATGATTGGAACGATTATTGGAACATTCATTATAGGAGTGCTGGAGACGGGAATGGTCAATTTGGGGATACCAACCTTTAATAAATATATTTATGTTGGAGTGATTCTCATCTTTGCAGTACTTATCGATCAATTTTTTCCTGAACTGGTCAGAAAGGGAGATTAAACAGTATGGATGATCAAAAGATACCGGTTTTGGAAGTAAAAGATATTGTGAAACGTTTTGGCGGATTGGTGGCAGTCAATAAGGTTTCCATGGAGGTTGCGCCAGGTGAGGTTGTTGGACTCCTCGGAGATAATGGAGCAGGGAAATCAACTTTGATTAAGGTCGTTTCCGGAGTTTATCATCAGGATGAGGGACAGGTAATATTTCAGGGGAAAGAAGTAAAAATCGGAAATCCTATGGATGCTATCCGTTTAGGGATTGAGACTATCTATCAAGACTTGGCCTTAGCAGAAAATCTCAATGTCTATTCCAACATCTTTTTAGGACGAGAAAAACTCAAAAAAGCTTTGGGATTGATTGACGTTTTAGACCATGATTATATGCACCAGGAATCGAAAAAAGTTCTTGATCAATTAGGGATCGAAATTCCTTCTTTGAAAAATAAAATTAAAATGCTTTCCGGAGGTCAACGTCAATCAGTGGCAATTTCACGTTCCATTTACTGGAATGCCAAACTTTTGATTATGGATGAGCCGACCGCTGCTTTGGGTGTTGCTGAACAAAGAAAGGTGCTTGATCTAGTGAGAACTTTAAGTGCCCAGGGAGTAGGGATTATCATCATCAGCCATCAGCTTTACGATGTTTTCCAAGTTGCGCATCGATTGGTAATTTTGCGTCGGGGCGAAAAAGTGGGAGAGTTGATGGTCAAGGAAACCAATCCCGATGAAGTAGTCAGTTTGATGGTCGGTGCTGAGCTGGTTCAGCATGAATAAAAAAACGTGAGTTGAGAGTAGTTAGTCGTGAGCATAGAGGGGTAATAAGTCCTCCCTCACCCTCACTTTTTCCCTTTAAGAAAGACTGAGGATATGGTTGCTAATGAAGTGCTAGAATTTATCAATCAATGTTTTCAAGGAGACAAATCTTTTGGTAATCCAGCGAAGTCTTTGTTTCCCTTGATATATGTTCCTGTTAGAAGCGATCTAGGTGGATTGGAGAACCTGCGGTGATATTTCATGGAAAAAAAAGAAGAAGAATCTGTTCTATATGCAATTGGCTAAAACTTCCCGATGTTTATGGAAGTCTTTCCCTTTAATTGTAAGAAGTCTTTTTAAGGTCATATACTCGATGTTTTGAAATCTTTAGGGGGTTGTTCTCTCCGTTCTCATTTTTACAATGATCATTTTTAAGATAACAAACTAAAGAATACCGTCAAAGATAGCTAGGTGGGAACTTGAGTTTAAAACTGCGGTAAAGTTTATAATCGAAATATAAATTAATTTAATTTTTTGTTTATTTAGTTTTTTACTTCGATTTCTACTACTTTACGACTTAAATTTAAAGTACGAATTCCTACCCACGCTGACATTCGAATCTCAAGGATGTATTTTCCATCCAGGAGTGGATCTTTTTTATCCCAGAGAATGGTAAATTCTCTTTTTCCTTGGGGGAGAATTAAAGAAGGTTTGTCTTCAGGGAAACGTATACGATGGAGTACTTTTCCATCATTACTTTTTATTATCAAACTTCCTTCAGTTTCGTAGTGAATATTTCCGGTATTTTTAAAAGTGACTTTAAATTCTTTGCCATCAGTTGAGGAGATAACATCATCAATAGTTCCTTTGATTTCTTCAGTGCGAGGAATGGTGAGGAAAACCAGGGTGCCTGAACGAATTCCGAGAGCAACCTTGCCTTGAGGAATAGTGAAAGGGAGGGCTTCGAAAACTATAACTCCGTATCTTCCTCCTCTTTCTCCTCGAGGTACCCTGAGTTGGAAAAGCACCCTCTTAATTTCACCTGATTCCAGGGAAGTAGTTTCATCTTGCTTGGTGATTATCCATGAAGCAAGTGTATGGGGAGTAGTTCCCAATGGGCGAATGAGCTCAACCTTTCCATCAGAAGAAAGTAAAATATCAGAGTAACTGGTTTTTACTAAGATTTTCTCCTGACCGGTGTTGGATATTTCAACGGTAAAATTTTTCACTCCGCCACCTACCTGATCAATTTCTAAAAGTGGAGGAGAAACATAAAAAGACAACTGGGGGGAAGCTACTCCCCCCATAAATCCCAGAAATATAAAGGCAAAAAGAATAATAATCCAAAAAGGATTACGATGTTGGTTGATACAGCACTTCAACAAAAATAGCTCCTTCATAGGTTCCGGCTTTGTCTTCATAAGTTATATCTAGCTGAAAATCGCATTGAGTAGTAAATGAAGCACCTTGGTTAGTTTCAAAGATAATCTTTTTCTTTCCTTCTTCAAAAGCCGAAAAAGTATTACTTGATGCTGATGGGTCATTAAAGCGCACTGATAATTGCCCGGGTGATATGGAGGATTTTGTATTTTGTTCAACAAGAGAGGTGGCTTCAAATTGCAGTTGAAAGGCTGTATTGGAAATAATACAGAAGGTTAGTGGATAGAGAGATTGATAGGTACCTGGTCCTTGATTGCAATCAAATACCACAGCTGGTCCTTCAACGGATAGGTTGCTTTGAATGGTAGCTGGAGAGTTAATAGTTATATTTATATAAGGTTTAATAACTGCATGAACTTTAACCGTAGGTCCTGTAATTAGCTGCCAATCAGTAGTTGCAGCAAGAGCTGATGCAGAATTAAACAATATATTTGTACCCAAACCAAAAACAAATATTATAATCAATAAAGAAAAAACTGATTTCCGTAATAACAACCCTATCCCTCCTTTCTAACAAATATTTAATTATATTATTAATAATATCGGATTAAAAGAAATCAACCTTAAGACCTAAATTATGTCTAAAAGTCCCAAAAGGTGAAATATAGTTTACCAATTTTTTTAATTTGGATAGACACAGATTTGGTCGTTATGAGTACCCCGTTATTGATGGTTGTATTTGGCAATCATTCGGAGTGATTTCCCTTTATACTCTCTTTCATATTTGATATGATAGATCTCTAATCATTACGAGCATCCTTTCTTTTCCTCTCCCTTCTGATCTTTGCTGCGTACAATCAAAAGGGTAGACGATTTTACGGGGTGCTGGCAATGGTTCTTTTTTATTTTAAGGTAACTTCCCTGCTGTATTTTTAATTTGCCATTTGCTGTATTATTATTTTGCCATATACAGATGGTGGCTGTACTTAAGAGCAGCAATGATTACAATTAATAGATATAGTTAATCGTAAATGTAGAAAATAATATTTTTTATCTTTCCCACAATAGATAATAATATAACAATAGAATCCTTAAATCCTCAGAATTTGAGGGCTAAAGGAAATTCTAATTATTTATATTTGTCTATTCGATATAATAATATTGATAGAAATTTTTCAATAGATTTCGTAATAATAATAGAAGAATGTATGGTACTTTCATATTCATATGTTAATCAGCATAACAGCATGATCTATCTTCATTTCTGCTCCATTTTATTATTAATACTATGTAAAATAAGAATTAAATCCTTAAGATTTTATAAATGATCTCATCTTGGATTACAGATTAGTGACTAACAATCAAGCTTGTTGAGCGTATAAAAGAATACATTTCTCGATACTATTTTTCGGACTATAACTAGAGGTACAAATTAAATAAATAACTTTTAATTTGTAAGTTAGTAACAATAGTTAGCTAATTGCTTCCCAAATCGACATTTAATTCAGTATCGAGAAGGAAAAACATGTTCACATAAAAAACTATTAATCTGGGTAACAAACTATCCCATGTCCGGTTCCGTTTGGATCAGCAGCATCAAATAAAGGATTATGGGATCCATAATTATTATCAATTATCCACCAAATCTCATTTTGAATATTTTCAGTACTAAAATTGAATTGACCTAAATTTAATACACCCCATACCTTACTCATTTTGTTACCAATAGATGGGTTCGAATTATTAGCTGGATAAAAACGCACAGAATACTCATTGCCTACTTGAACTGTTCCAGTTACATCTATACACCAAGCTCGATAATTACTAGAGTATTCGCTATCACCATTCAGCTTATAACTTACTAGAAGGTACCAACCGACCGGAGATGCACTACTAGTAATTTTAATTGAACCTGATGCTCCAGACGGAGGAATATATTCATTAGGTTTTAAAATGATTAATATATCTTGAATATTAGAAGGTGTTGGAGTCGGTGTTGGAGTTGGAGTCGGTGTTGGAGTTGGAGTCGGTGTTGGAGTCGGTGTCGGAGTTGGAGTTGGAGTTGGAGTTGGAGTCGGTGTTGGAGTCGGTGTCGGAGTCGGTGTTGGAGTTATTTGGAAATTTTGGTTGGTTGATTTTTCTTCACATTCGTTTTTTATAGTTAAATATACTGAAAAAGGTCGTAAAACCTCATGCTCAAATGACTTTGCAGATGATTGGTAAATAACTGCATTTTGTCCATCATGGATTTCCCAGGCATAGCTGGTGATAGCAAATTCTCCGTTTTGTGGGGTTGAATTCGAAGCATCAAATTTATACTTATTATTCCCAAGATCTGTAACCGATATCACAGCTTTCAATAAACCAATCGGACAGGTCGGTGTCGGAGTCGGTGTTGGAGTTACTTCTATGCATCCACAGGGAGCACCGAAATTAGCAACAGCTATATCCTTAGCAAGAGCTAAACAGGTTGGATCTTTTTGAGCATCTCGACAGTCAGCTAAAGCAGCTTTGACCGCATCGATGAATTCCTGGGGAATGGCATCAAAGGGAATAGCCGTTGGAATGTCTTTGATGGCAATGGCACCGGGATTAGTATTTTCAATCACTTCCCAGAGAATGACTTGGGCAGTGGTAATGTAATTGGCTTCTCCTCCATCACCAGTAACTGGGGAGAGGGCTTTTTTGATCCAGACCTCACCACGGTTGGCATAAAGGATATACCCCTCATCGGTGAGTCCGGAGATCTGGTAGTTGCCAGCACAGTCAGTTTTCCCGGTGAGGGTATGAGTATCACCTTGTAAGATAATATCGGCATTGGGGAGAGGCTCTCCCTCAACAATCGATGGATTGCTACAGGCATCGGTGAAGCAATTATTCTCGGGAGCCACCACTATTCCTTTGATAGTGACTGAACCTCCAGTTGAGGGAGCTCCAAACTGGCCACCACCGATACAACCACTGATAAAAGATACCAGTATTATTACTGATAAAACCAAAAACCAAAGTTTTTTCCTATTCACAAATAATCCCTCCTTTCGGGAAAAATATAAAATTATAATTATATATAGATTAACAATTAGATAACGGGCTAACTATGGGAAGATAGCACTAAATCAAGTCCCAAAAGGCACAATTTTTTACTATAAAAAGTCCCAATGAAGTATTTAAGTATTAGAAGAAATTAAAAAACCTTGTTAAGGGTAGGCTGGGGAATTGGCGAAAGACGCCGAGGGGGAGAGGGGGCGAGAGGGAGAAAAAGGAAAAGGAAAAAGGACTCAGGATATAGGAGTGTGTATAAGAGATTGCTACGACCTCAAAAAACGAGGTCTCGAAATGACGGATTGAGTGGATGAGATCCTCATAGATTCTGAATACGAAGCCTCAGGATGACTGATTTTTAAACATTATTATATTTTCAGGATAGACCTTCATGCAGCTTTCGCAGCACCAGAGGAAGTTAAAAATACCTATCTAAATCCGTCATTCAGACTGTGTCACAATTCCTTTCTTTCACCAAGAATAGCTTGAAAGTGGAGGACATAGTATGTTTTTCTTCATTTTTTAGCTATCTATTCCCAATATTACTGTAAAATATTAACATAAGTGGGGGTAAATAATTTACAGAATAATTGTGACACAGTCTGAATGCGAGGAGGTCAACCGTTTTTTGGTTGAACAACGTGGCAATCTCTGCCACCTAGTTTGTCATTCTGAGGAGTCCGGTGTCTTCTGCCGGACGACGTGAGAATCCAATCCTTTAATTTTACCTTTTACCTTTTAATCTTTCTCTCCTCCTCGGCGTTTTTTGCCAATTTTCCCTCGTTTTTCTCGGCATTTAAAGCCGTGAGGTTTTTATCTTATTTATTTGTTGGGGAATTGTGGAATCGGGATCAGTATTAAGAAGTGGGAAAGCTATCAATTATCAGTTTGAGATTATTTTTAAAGGAGGAGGTCATAATAATGTTATTTGAAGAATCCAATCATTTTAGTAAGTTAAGACGTTTTAAATCCTCTTTAGTCCATTCCGCCTGGTATTCTATCATTTTTTTCAGAGTCTTGGGAGGGAAAGTGTCTCCAGGATGATGGAAAGAAATTGTAATCTTCCTTCCATCAGGGTGATAGTAGCGCTGATGACTTCCTTTTTGATTTCGAAGGTAGAAACCATCTCTTGAGAGAGCGTTGATGATCTCACGAGCAGTGAGGTTTTTGAGCTTTTTGAAATTGATAGTCATTTTAAATAGTAACTATTGCTCGTGGTTCGGAAAATACCTCCACTTCTTCCTGAGGTTCTTTAGGAATAGGGATATGATCTTCTATTAATTCTTCAACCACCATTTCCACCACGTCTTGGATGTTTTTTAAAGCTTCTTCCTGAGTATAGCCCCAGGTGATAGCACCATATTTTTCCAAAATAGGACAATAAGCATGCCATCTATCCTCGTCGGGTTCAACTATAACTTTAAAAATATATGTTTTCATCTTTCTTGAACCTCCAAAAAACTCAGCTTTAGTATAAAAAATCCCTTCAAATCTGTCAATGTTCCTTTTATCACATCATTTTACAAGTTTATGATGATTAATCTTGTTTATCAGCTACCTCAAAGCAGCATGAAGGTTTATTCAAATAGATTACGGGCATGATAAATCAAACCCCTACAAAAGAATTAAAAAATGAAGGGGTACAATGTATTATACCCATTTTTTAATTAATGTAGCGACATGCCATGGTATGTCGTGTTTTGAATATTTTTCAAAAAAAATTTTAAAAGATGAGATTGCCACGTCACTGCGTTCCTCGCAATGACGGAAGAGCAGGATAAGATTCTCGTCGCATAATACGCTCCTCAAAATGATAGAGTGGGTGGATGAGATTGCCACGTCGTCCAACCTAGAAACGGTTGAACTTCTCGAAATGACGGAGCAGGAAAAAATTTAAATCCCCCTAACTCCCTTTGCTATAGGAGGAGATTGATTACCGAATAGTATTTTCATCCTCATCTGGTGCTACGAAAGCAGCATGAGGATCAGCAGCCAACGGCTATGCAGTGCTATCACCCAAAGCTGTGCTTTCCCGCGTGAGGATCTAATCCTTTATGATTTCTTTCTCCCCCTCGCCCCCTCGGGGCCTTTTGCCAATATTCCCCTCGTTTCCCTCGACATAGAACTTTCTTTTACTCTTTCACTCTTACCCAATCGGCTTGCCAAATGATAAGGTATTTAGGTTTTTCGATGAATTCGAGTTGGTAAGTTGTTAATTGAGTTATTAAATTGGTGGCGGAGGTAAGAATTTGTTGAAAAGTAAGAATAATATTAGGAACATTATCATCCGGTTGAGCTGTATCTGATAAATACTTAAGAAAATACTCTACTTGTGTCATATATCCTTTTAGGAAAAAGGGTTCGGCGTATTCCTGCCCGAGGGTTAAAAGATAAAGATTACTAGTTCCGCTTCGGTCCGAGGTAAAAAGGATCTGTTTTCCGTCCGGCGACCAGCAGGGTTCGGTATCCAAGCTTGGATTATCGGTTAGTTTTTGCTGGTTAGTTCCCCGAGTATCCATCAGATATATTTCATAATTGTCATCCCGGTTGGTAGAAAAAGCGATCTGTGTTCCATTAGGCGACCAGGCTGGGTCGATATCATCAGCAGAATGTCGGGTGAGATTCCGAAAATTAGAACCATCGGCGTTCATGGTGAAAATATCATTGTTGCCATCTCGATGGGAAGTAAAAGCAATTTTGGTTCCATCGGGTGACCAGCAGGGATCTCCATCATCAAAACCATTTTCGGTGAGTCGCACCAAGTTATTGCCTTCTTTATCCATCAGGTATATTTCATAATTGTCATCCCGGTTGGTAGAAAAAGCAATCTGTGTTCCATCGGGTGACCAAGCCGGATTTTTATCATCAAAATCGTTATCAGTGAGGCGAGTAGTGGTTTGGTCATCGAGACTCATCAGATAAATTTCCCCAGTGATATACCACAAAACATAAGCTGCCTTTTTCCCGTCTGGTGCCCATGATGGTTCCCACATTGTTACGGGTTTATTTTGTTGGTCGGGAAGGGTAGTGAAAAGCTTTTCTTCCTGCCAAGTGTTTTTGTTGATCGCTCGGATGAGGAAAACATTGGAACTGAATTCCTGGGAAAATATAATTTTCTCCGAGATAATTAAATTGTTTGGTTTTTCGGTAATAGGTTTGACTTCCTGCTCAACCGGAGGAGGTACAAGAGGAGGCAAAGTAAGTTGAACCATCGGAGGAGTTGATAGGGGAGGCAGGGTGAGCTGATCCAATGTTTGACTTTGAACTGGTATTGAAATTAAAGATAAACTCATTATAAGTAGAAAAAATAGAAAATTTTTCACGGCTAATTTCCTTTTGGCTGCCAGCAGGGATTCCAATCATCCTTAGGATTCTTAGTCAACCTGACTACCTCAGTTCCATCAGCTTTCATCCGGTAGATTTCATCGTTGCGATCCCGATTGGAGACAAAAAGGATGTAGTTTCCATCCGGCGACCAGGACGGCTCGGAATCGGTAAATCCATTTTTGGTTAAATTAACAACTTGTGCTCCATCGGCATTCATCAGATATATTTCATAATTTCTATCCCGGTTGGAAGAGAAAGCAATTTTGGTTCCATCCGGTGACCACATGGGGCGATGGTCATCAGTAAAATTTTCAGTTAATCGAACTGGATCGGTTCCATCGGCATTCATCAGATATATTTCATAATTTCCATCCCGGTTGGAAGAGAAAGCAATTTTGGTTCCATCCGGTGACCAGGACGGTTCGACATCGTTGCTGGAGTCGTTGCTGATGTTGATTCGGTTGCTTCCATCAGCATTGATAATGTAGATTTCGCTATCCTGGGGATCATAAGTTGAACCAAAAAGATCAAAACTGGAGCTGGATGAAACACCAGGTTTGGACGAAAAAATGATTCGGGTTCCATCCGGAGACCAAGACGGATAACTTTTTTCCTCAGTGTCGCCGGTGATCATGATTTCTCCACTCCCATCGGCATTCATCAGGAAAATTTCGAAATGAAAGTCGATAAAGGATGTGAATACGATTTTATTTCCATCCGGTGACCAGGATGGTTGCCAGGCTAAAGTATGATGATTTCCAGTTAGAGGAGCAATATCGTTTCCATCAGGATTCATGACACAGATGGCAAAATCTCCTCCCCGTTTCTCGCTGGCGAATACAATTTTTCCCTTTGGAGGGGTGACTGAGGTTTTGGGAATTGATAACTTTTCTTGAAGTTCAGAAAAAGTCGGTATTTGGAGAGATTTTTTTGGTTGTTCGGGTGGGGTAGAAGGAGCAAGAAATATGGGAATGGAGGTTTTTTCTTGAAAACGAATGGAAGATATCATCTGACTGACTTGGTTCCAATAGTTCTCAATTTTTTGAGGTTCAGAAGTTAAAAGGAAACTATAGGCCTGATTCTCTTTTATGAGAACGGTTAAGACCCAGGCAAGCTGGTTATTTTGATAAATCCCGGTAAAAGGAACAGATAGGGCTTTTTGGTTAGCAATTGATACCTCGAAAGTATTCCCAATAGTTAGTTGGGTGATTTGGTTTTGGAAAGCATCCAGAGATTTTTTAAGATAGGCATCGTTGGTAACTGGTTGATCTAAATTTTCAACCGAACAGCTCAAATTATCTTGGAGATGATCATCATTTCCCTCGATTGGGGAAAAAAAGACTAAAAAATGACGATTTTGATGATCCTGGCTCACCGGTTTCCAACTGGGAGGATGTCGTAGAGTGAATTGGAGAATTTCGTCATTATAAGAAGTGAGTTCTTCCTGGACCGGTGGGAGCAAGGCTCCTTCAAAGCAGTAAGCTGGAAGGCAAAAAAAGATGGACGTCAGGATTACACAGAATAAAAAAAGTGATGTCTTGAACAAAATAATTCCCCCCTCCTGTTTTTCCATCGTATTGTATCATTATAAATTCAATTTTGGGAATAACGTGAGTTGTGAGAAGTGAGTCGTGAGTTGAGAGGAGCAATAATTCCTACCTCATCCTTATTTTCTCCCATCGATAAAGACCTGAGGGGGAGAGGGGGGAAAAAAGAATGGCTAAATGAGATTGCCACGTCGCATAAGACGCTCCTCGCAATGACGGATTGAGATTAAAATTTTCATCCTCATCTGGTGCTGCAAAGCAGCATGAAGGTCTGTCCTGAAAATACAGGAATAAGTGATAAGTGATCAAACCAAAAGATAAAGGCACACCCCCCTTAATCCCCCCTCAATGGGGGAATATTTCAACTATTCCCCTCCTTGGAGGTGTGCCGTTTTCGCGACGGGGAGGGTGCCTTTAATTCGTCATCTTGAGGCTTCGTATTCAGAAGCCGTGAGGATCTTATCAACCCAATCCGTCATTGCGAGACCTGGTTTTTTAAGGTCGTGGCAATCTCTTATACCCATTCCTATATCCTGAGTCCTCTTTCCTTTTCCTTTTTCTTCCCCTCGCCCCCTCACCCCCTCGGTATTTAAAGCCATGAGGATCTCATCTTTTTCTTTGAACTTCCGCCTTTGGATAAAGGAAGATTGAGAAGATCAGAGTGAGGAGGTTGATATATTCTTAATAATGAGGATTTACAAAACAGATTTTTGAATGAAGCACAAAAAGGGAAGTTAAGGAATTAGAAAGTAACTTTGAATAATTAAAAAAGCTCCAAAGGAATGAAGTATAATATGAATTGGAGATTCCTTAAAGGAAGGAGAAGGTTATGAAATTTAAGGTTGTAATCACCTACGATCCAGAATTTAAAGGATATGTAGTGGATGTTCCCGAACTCCTCGGATGCATGAGTCAGGGTAAAACTCTTGATGAAGCCTTGAGCAATATAAAAGATGCCATTAGGGGATGGTTGGAAGTGGAAAAAAGACACGGAAGATTAAATTCTTTTGAGGAACACGAGGTGTTCTTAGGAGAGGTTACGATCTAAATGGGATTTCTCCCTCGTATGTCGGGTAAAGAAGCAGTAAAAATCTTCCAAAAGTTTGGTTATATTCTGGATCATCAAACTGGAAGTCATATGATTTTATATCATGAAGAAAGACCAACCCTATCAGTACCAAACCATAAAGAGTTGGCTCCAGGTTTACTTCGGGGATTAATTAGAAAGAGTGGTTTATCTGTTGATAAATTTTTAGATGCTAGAACATCGTAGAATTACTTTTTTGGTCGAACCATGAAAAGAGAACACCTTAGATCAAATGAATAAATATCTTCTATTTTTCCTCATTTTTGTCGATCGAAAATAAATTGTTTTTCCTTCTCCCATCAAGAGAGAAGGAACTCTGAATCGTCATTGCGAGACCTGGTTTTTTAAGGTCGTGGCAATCTCATTCCTAAAAGCAGTGAGAAGTGAGTCGTGAGTGGTGAGTTGAATAAAATTTAGGATTTTAGAACTTTTATAAGTGATTAAGCATAAAATGCTTCTCCCTTTGGATAAAGAAATATGGTTCGGGATTCGGTTTTTTTAAAGGGAGGAGAGGAGATTTATTATCGTACAAATATTTTCATTCTTATTTGGTGTTTTGACGCTACAGGAACGTCTATCTTAGGAGGGCAACTGGATAGCAACCTTCAACTTAAGATTAAAAGCTTCAAAAGTTAGGACTTAAAAACTTCACGAAGAGTAATTTTCGTAAATTAAAAAAATACCCTAATGCTTTGATTAAACCAAAATATCAAAAGCCAGAGATCAAATTCATACCTAAATATTTCAGCACCAGGCATCAATAAGCTTTTAAAGGTCGAAAACGAAATTTTTCATTGTCTACTACTACAAAATGACCTTTCAACCTACCTTCATATCGATCTATTAATTGGTTCAAGCGTGGCCACTTCAAATGACGCTCATGAACTTCGAAACGTAAAAAAACAATGCCATAAGCAGGTTTCTTTAACCGGTATACTAACTCCCCAAAATCTCTATCTTCAGTGATTAAGATCCTTTTTTCGTTAAAAGCCTTGAAAAGTATCTCATTATCGAGGGTGCCGGGCTTATATTGCCCAATATAAAGGACATCATGTCCTCCTAACCGTAGATACCGTACCAATTCTATGTTACAATACTCATCAACACAGAATTTCACAGTTGGTTACCTGAGGCAAAGATAATATCTTCCTGGCCGAGATAGTCGGCAGCTAACTCTTGTGCATCGAATATATTCTCAAGTTTTAAATGGGGATGATCTTGAAGAATCTCTTCAGGTGACATCCCTCCGGCTAATTTCCTCAAGATAAGCTCCACGGTGATTCGGGTTCCTTTAATAACCGGCTTTCCAAACATTATTTCCGGATTAATCTCAATCCTTTCATGTTTTTTCACTAAGTTGCCTCCTGCTGAAAAGTTCTATTCAATATTATAGTAAATAGTACATTATTTATAAAATCAAGCAATAATATATATTAAAGATCGCAATATATTACCTTGAAGAAAGCTATTCGTAAATATTTTTTAGAAGACAATTAACAGTGCTTCTGTAGTGCCTTTTAGGCGAAATCTCTTGGTCCATATCTTAAATGTGAATAAAAAACGACGGTTTTTCAACTTTAGTAATTCTTTTGAGGAAAAAGAGATTTTATATCTTGGAAATAACTGAATGATTTTTTATTGGTAATTCATATTAAGCAACTAACCAGAATCTCATCCTGGGCTTTAACCCTCATCCTCACCTTCTCCCATCAAGAGAGAAGGAACTCTGAATGATGGAGAGCTGATTGGTTTGATAAAACAAACCACATTAAAATACAATTAATAAACGCAGGGGCAGCAATTTATTACCCCTGTTTAATGTAGCACTAACGTAATCGATGTATTACAATGATATTGGGTGATGACAAAATGATATCTATTCGTTTACCTAAAGATCTTGAAAAAAAGTTAGATATATTAGCTCAATCAACAAAACGATCCAAGAGCTTTTATGTTAAGGAAGCGTTGACTCGTTATCTCGAAGACATTGAGGATTATTATGTTGCGCTTGAAAGGTTTTCCCAACCAGGAAGTGACTACTATACTACCAAAGAAGTTAAAAAAGAAATTGAATCATGAATTACCAGATTCTGTGGCATAAAGATGCGGTTCAGGATTTAAAAAAAATTGACCGAAAAATTACATTATCAATCATTAGTAAAGTTGAAAAATATTTAGCTCGAGATCCAATAAAGCTTGGTATGCCACTCAAGGGCAATTTCAAGGGATTCTTTCGATACCGAATAGGAAAGTTTCGTGTTATTTATACAATTCAGGAAAATCATCTTCTTATATTGGTATTGAAGGTTGGGAAAAGGGTTGAGGTATACGATGAATGAAAATAAAGAATTAGATTGCCACGTCGCACCAGACGCTCCTCGCAATCAGACTGTGTCACAATAATTCTGTAAATTATTTACCCCCACTAATGCTAATATTTTATAGTAATATTGGGGATAGATAACCAAAAACAAAAGATAAATGTACTGTGTCCTCCACTTTCAAGCTATTCCCGGTGTATGAAAGGGATTGTGACACAGCCTGAATGACTGATTGAGAATAGGCTTGATAAATCAAGCCCATAACATTCTTTTCAGCATAAGATGCTCGTTTTCTACAATCTAATGGGTTACTCAAAACTTTTCCCACAACCTATTGACACCAGGGGGGGAGGGTATATAATTGCAATGTTATGATTTTTTATGGGGGTGGAACTGAGGGCAAAAAAGACGGACATCATCTGATGTCCTAATGGGAGTCCCTCCAAAACACTCGCAGAGGGAAGGGCCCCTTCCCCGAGGGTGAGTGCACCCATTTGGTTTTTTCTGGACAATAAAGTCTGGGTGGGAGCACCTGATGAGAAAAATTCATCAGTCATTTTTTTATCTTGAGAATTGAATAGAGAAATAGTCATGGTTTGGCATACAAACTGTGACTATTTCTTTTTGTCTCCGTCGGAATGATGATTTCCGGGGGGACAATTTTATTCTCGTGAATATGAGAAAGGGGGGATACCCGATGAAAAAGATCTTTGAAGCCGGTACTCACCTTGTGTTGGATGGTTTTACCATCAACACGTCGTTACTCCAGGATTTGGATCGCGTCCGGGCATTTTTGGATGAGTATCCAGATCGGATGCATATGACGAAGATTATGCCGCCTTATGTATTCCGCTATCAGGGAGATACTTCCCAAGAAAGTGGCCTTTCTGGTATTGTCATAATCGCTGAAAGTCATATTAGTATCCACACTTTCCCTGCAAAGGGCTATCTGAGCGTTGATGTATTTTCCTGCAAGCCTTTTGACATTGAAGAGGCAACTCAATATTTGGTTGAATATTTCCATCTCTCTGACTATCAACGGCAGGTTTTAGATCGAGGAATTGAATATCCAAAGGAATTGGGTGAAAGTATTGCTCTAGTGTATGAGGATCGCTTGGAGAATTTAGAGAGAATGGCCAGTACTTGACTGGCGATAAAAACCTAAAGACCGGGGGTCATAGTAATCGATCCTCGGTCTTTTATTTTTCGTACTTTTTTTCGATGATTGATTGACAGCTGACGCAGTAGGGAGTATAGGGCAAGGCTTTTAAACGGCCTTCAGGAATTTCCTGATGGCACCTCTCGCAAATTCCATAACTTCCGTCTTCAATTTTTTTTAAAGATGATTCAATCAATTTGGAAATTTGTAAAAGGGCATCACGCGAGAGAAGCCCCATCTCTCGGTCTACAGTTGCTTGGCTGAAATCACCTTCATCGCGAGATTCGGTTAAAGGATTGAATTCACGAAGATAGTTCTGCTCTATGGTTAACAATTGGTTAATTCTTGATTGTAGGTTCAGCAATACCCTTTTATAATGCTGAATTTTAGTCGAATCCACCTTTTTCCCTCCTTTCGCATGAAGAAACCTGCGATGAAATGTTATATTCAATTCTACCATTTTATCGAGGAAAGTACAGTGAAGGGATAAAGACCGAGGGGGCGAGGGGGCGAGGGGGAGATTTCTGCCAACAGGCAGAAGACCGCGCAGACAGGAAAATTCCAACCATCTTATCCGTCATTGCGAGGAATGTTCTATGCGACGTGGCAATCTCATTTAGCCAATCCTTCATTCTGATGAATTTAGGTGTTTTTGACCTCAATTCCGTGAGATTCCCATCTTTTTATCTGGGCTTAATTTATTATATTCGCCAATAGGTTGAAATAAGAGGAATTACAAAAGATCAACCTCAAGAGATTGCCACGACCTCAAAAAACGAGGTCTCGCAATGACGAATAAACAATTTCCCTCCAACGGAGTGATGCCACACCCTAACAGGGTGGTTACAGTTTTACAAAATAGAAGAAACAATAAAGATTAACAGTTATTTAAATTGAAAACCCTTTATTGTACAATATGAAATAAAAAGACCTGGTAAGATTCTTATGAAAAGAAGTATTTGTTTACTCTGTTTGAGTGCTCTGGGGATAGCTCTGACTTTCATAGCTTCACTGATCCGGATTCCCATACCTTCGATTCGATGGTATTTTCATCTAGGTGATACGGTTATTTTTGTTGTTTCACTCCTTTTCGGTCCGATTGCTGGAGCTGTTTCTGGAGCAATTGGTTCATCTCTAGCTGATTTGCATGCCGGGCTCACGGTGTGGATTCCGTTTTCATTAGTGATCAAAGGATTAGAAGGTTTTATTGTTGGTTGGATTAGCCAAGGGCGGGAGGGGAAAATGGATCTCATTGCTCTTTTCGTGGGATCTTTGTTGATGATTGGTGGATATGCGATTGCTACAATGGTCCTTTTTGGATGGCCAGTACTTATCTATGAAGTGCCGGTTGATGTTGCCCAATGTGTTGTTGCAATTATTCTCTCTCTTTTTATAGTGAGGAACATTCGAAAGAGATTCCCAATAATATCGAAACTAAAAGGATGTATTGAATGGAAAAATCAAATATAATCGGTTTGCTTCCAAACGACTTATTAACCTTTCTTGAAATGATGAGTGAACCCAGTTACCGATCAAAACAAATCACTCATTGGCTGTATCAACAAAAAGCAACCACCTGGGATGAAATGAAAAATCTGCCTCTTGGTTTTCGCCAGGTATTATCCCAAAGATTTGATATTGGTCAGATAAAGATTGAAACGAAAATGGTTTCATCCGATCAAAGCATGAAGTATTTATTGCAACTCGCTGATGGAAATGGAATTGAAATTGTGGTTATCCCTCATCGCAAACGTATAACCATCTGTCTTTCTACCCAAGTGGGATGTCCGGTTGGCTGTTCCTTTTGTGCTACCGGACAAAGTGGCTTTAGCCGAAACCTGACCTATCAAGAAATTGTTGAGAGTGCTTGGAAAACCCAGATTGAAAGTAATAGTGTAATTAAAAACATTGTGTTTATGGGAATGGGAGAGCCTTTGTTGAATTACGAACAACTATCGAAAGCGATTCAGGTATTTAACCATTCCGATGGTTTTAATATTGGTTCTCGAAATATGACTGTGTCTACTATTGGGATACCGGATAAAATTATCAAATTAGCCCAGGAGTGGCCTCAAGTTAATTTGGCGGTATCTCTTCATGCTCCTAAAAACGAACTAAGGAAACAGCTGATACCTATTAATGACGTCTATCCTATTTCTCAATTAATGAAAACCATCGAGCAATATATTGCCTTGACACATCGTCGAGTCACTATTGAATATTCTTTATGGACCGATATCAATGATCAACGGGAGTATGCCTTTCAATTGGCTTCTCTTTTACGGGGATTGCTAGTACATGTCAATCTTATTCCAGGTAATCCTATAGCTGAATGCCATTTCGTTCCTTCTTCTCCGGCAAGGGTCATGACTTTTGCCCGAATCTTGGAAGATAATAAAATAAATGTCACCATTCGAGAACCCCGTGGTCAGGACATTGGGGCAGCATGTGGTGAACTGTATGGTTTGCATCATAAAAGAGGTGTGGTTGAATGATAATCGTTTTACGGCATGGAACCTCACAACAAGAAGTAGATGAAATTGTTGAACGGTTGAAGAAGTTAGGTTTTGGAGCACATATATCCAAAGGAACCGAAAGAACCATTATTGGTGCAATTGGTGATGAACGTCAGGTCAATTTAGAAGAAAAAATTAGTGTTCTTCCCTTTGTTGAAAAGGTAATTCCAATTCTTGCTCCATATAAATTGACTAGTCGTGAATTTCGATCAGAGGATACGGTAATAGAAATAGGAAAGGTTCCTATCGGTCCTGGTAAGTTTGTAGTTATGGCAGGACCTTGTGCGGTTGAATCGGAAAAACAGCTTATGGAAACGGCCTATCGAGTAAAGGAAGCCGGAGCAACGATTTTACGAGCCGGAGCCTTTAAGCCGCGGACATCTCCTTATAGTTTTCAGGGATTGGGAGAAAAAGGTTTAAAAATTTTAGTTAAAGCCCGGGAAGAAACTGGTATGCCCATAGTAACTGAAGCTTTGGGCATAGAGGAACTTCCCTTAGTTAATGAATATGCCGACATGATTCAAATTGGAGCAAGAAATATGCAAAACTTTCGATTGTTGGAGGCGGCCGGAAGGTTGCGGAAACCAATCCTTCTAAAGCGAGGGATGATGAGTACGGTGGATGAACTCCTTATGTCAGCTGAATATATTCTCTCTCAGGGAAATTATAACGTGGTTTTATGCGAAAGAGGGATTAGGACCTTCGAATCGGCTACCAGGAATACTCTGGATTTAAGCTGCGTTCCCTTGGTCAAGAAACAAAGTCATCTTCCTATTGTGGTTGATCCCAGCCATGGTACTGGTCGTTCCGAGTTGGTTCCGGCAATGAGTTATGCCGCTCTTGCTGCCGGAGCTGATGGATTACTTATCGAGGTTCATCCAAATCCTATCGAGGCGCTTTCCGATGGTCCTCAATCACAGGATCCTATTCAATTTTCAACTATGATGGCAGAGCTTAAGAAAATTGCTGGATTAAAGGGAAGGACCATATAATATGACCTATTCAATTGCGATCATTGGTTTAGGCCTAATAGGTTCTTCATTAGCATGTGACCTTTCGCAATGGTCAAAAAAAATATTTATCACAGGTTATGATATCGATGAAGAAACTAAACAATGGTGTTTGCAAAAAGGTATGGTTGATCGCATAGCTAAATCACCCCAACTGGCTGCAAAAGGATCAGATTTGATTTTTATTGCTACGCCAGTTCGGGTCATTCCAAAAATTTATTCAGATATCCATTCTTATTTGTTACCTCAGGCGATGGTTTTCGATCTGGGGAGCACTCGGCAATGGGTTTTTGATCACTTAATTCCAGCTCCAAATAAAAATCTATATTGCGGTTTTCACCCTATGGGTGGTGGGGTTGAAGGTGGAGCACGTTTTGCCCAACAAAAGCTATTCAAGGGGAGGCCGCTTCTGGTTACTCCCTATCGGTCTTTCAAGGATGGAGAAAAAAATATTATTGAGGAGATTACAAATTGCCTGGAGAGCCGGGTTTTTTTTTGACCGCCCCAGAACATGATCGTGTTTGTGCTTTGGTTAGTCACCTACCGCACGTAATTGCCAATGTTTATGCCTCACAGGTTTATGAAAAGGATTATAGTTTTAGCCAATTTGCCGGATCGTCATTTCGAGATTTAACCCGAATAGCAGGTTCCTCTCCCGAGGTTTGGTTAGATATTTTCCTCACCAATCAAACCCAGATTCTATCTGTTATTGATGAATTGGAAGGAGGTCTTCGAATCATCAAGGAATTTATTAAAACAGAAGATGAGGATGGTTTGAAGGCTTTTCTAATCAAAGTAAAAAAAATTAAAGAACAGGTTGATGACTATGGTTCATTATGAAACTGCTGGAGAGTCTCATGGTACGGGAATTACTACCATAATAAGTGGTTTTCCTTCTCAGCTTCCGGTTGATGTTGACTTTATCCAAAATGAATTAGTCCGTCGCCAAAAAGGGTACGGATCGGGTCCAAGAATGAGAATGGAAAAAGACACTGTTGAATTTTTAGGAGGAGTAAGATGGAAAGAAACCTTAGGGTCTCCTATTTCAGTCTTGGTAAGAAACCGGGATTCAGTGAATTGGAAGATACAAATGGATCCCCTCGGTTTTCCTCCTCCCGATTATCATGAGGTGACAATACCGCGACCGGGTCATACTGACCTGGCGGGAATGGTTAAATATCAATTTACCGATATAAGAAACGTTATTGAACGGGCTAGTGCTCGAGAAACGGTTGGTCGTTGTGTTGCAGGAAGTTTTGCCAAGATGTTTTTAAATCAACTGGGTATAGGGGTAGGGGGTTATGTGGAAAGCATCGGAGGAATTGTCGCCGATACCGAAATGACTCTTGAAGAAAAAATCAAAGCGGCTCTCAACTCCACACTTGCGACCTTTGACCAACAATCTGAAAAGAAAATGATGAAGGTTATTGATCAAGCTCGGGAAAAAGGCGATTCATTGGGTGGAACTTTTGTCGTGGTGGCTTTTGGAATGATTCCCGGATTAGGTGATTATACCTCAGCTGCTAAAAGATTGGATGCCCAATTAGCAGCAGGATTGATGAGCGTTCCTTCGGTGAAAGGCGTTGAAATTGGGGATGGCTTTTTATCAGCCCAACTTTTTGGGAGTGAAGCTCATGACGCGATTTATTATGATCAAGACCGAGAACCATTTTCCTTTTTTCGTTCTACCAATCGGGCAGGAGGAGTTGAGGGTGGAGTTTCCACCGGCGAACCAATTGTAGTAAGATGTGCTATGAAACCCATACCAACCCTACAAAAGGGATTGCCATCGGTTGATATTATTGAAAAATCCAATGTGGTGGCTAGGTATGAACGATCAGATATTTGTGCTGTTCCACGTGGATTGGTAGTGGGTGAAGCAATGGTGGCCTGGGTTCTTGCCTCAGTGGTCCGGGAAAAATTTGGTGGCGATAGCCTGAACGAAGTGAAAGAAAATTTTAGGAATTATTTGAAATATTTAAGGGATTTTTCTACAAAAAAAATCAAATAGAATATCTGATCTTACTCAATTGTTTTTCTTTGGGGAACATCTTTTAAAAATTGGAGTTTTTTTGGTATAGTATTTTGGATATAATCAAGCCCTTACCAAAGAATTAAAATAGGTCATTATCCTGAAGCTTTGTATTATGAAGCCACGAGGATTTAATCAACCCAATCCGTCATTGCGAGACCTCGTTTTTTGAGGTCGTGGCAATCTCTTAATGAAGTCTTTAAAGGATTAGGAATAGAAAAACAGTCATATATTTATATCTTGAGTAACCGTTGGAAGAGAATCTTATAGGTTGGGATCACCAATGATCTAATCAAAAGAGTATGGGAACATAAAAACCAAGTTGTGGGTGGGTTTACTAAGAAATAGAATCTTGATAAGGTAGTCTATTATGAAATCTATGATGATATTAAAACTACCATCAATCGAGAGAAACAAATCAAATCCTGGTCACGGAGCAAGAAGATAGAACTCATTCATGTTTTGAATCCCTATTGGAATGATTTATATGAAAAACTATCCAATTAGAGATTGCCACGTCGCACAAGACGCTCCTCGCAATGACGAATAGGGGAGAAGCAAAAAACGAGGGGGAGAAAAAAAATAGCTAAATGAGATTACCACGTCGCAGAATACGTTCTTCAAAATGATGGATTTATAATATAATTAAGTTTTTAATCGATGCTTGTTATCGTTTTTATAAAAATGAGGTTGATAATCGAAATGAAAATACCGATCAGTAAACCTAATCTTGATGAAGAAGAAAAAAATGCAGTTCAAGCAGTTCTTGATTCAGGATTTTTAGCCCAGGGAAAAAGAGTTGCAAAATTTGAAGAAGATTTTGGACGATATATTGGAGCAAAACAGGCAATTGCAACAAGCAATGGAACCACAGCTTTATTTATAGCCTTGAAAGCTATAGGGATTTCTCAGAATGATAAAGTCGTAACAACACCCTTTACCTTTGTTGCGAGCGCCTCCTCGATAATGCAGTGTGGTGCAATTCCTATCTTTTGTGATATTGATCCCCAAACTTTTAATATTGACCCAGACGCTTTAGAAAGAATTCTTAAAAAAGATGGGAGCTCTATTAAGGCAATACTCATTGTTCATCTCTATGGTTTACCTTGTCCGATGGATGAAATTATGTCGCTGGCCAATCAATATAGCATTCCGGTTATTGAAGATTGCGCTCAAGCTCATGGTGCTGAGTATCGAGGAAAAAAAGTCGGTTCTTTTGGAAAGGCGTCAGCATTCAGCTTTTACCCCACCAAGAACATGACAACCGGAGAAGGTGGTATGATTTTAACCAATGATGAAGAGCTTGGAAAAAAGTGTCGCATGTTGATTAATCACGGGAGCAAAAAGAGATATTACCACGAATTTTTAGGATATAATTTTCGGATGACCGATATTGCCGCAGCCATTGGAAGTGTTCAGTTAAAGAAATTAGATGATTCTAACCAGAGACGAAGAGCAAACGCCAATTTTTATAATCACGAATTATCATCTATTCCAAAAATTGAAACACCCGTAGTGCCCGATTATGCACTCCCGGTTTTTCATCAATATACAATAAAGTTAAAACAACACCGAGATGACTTGGCAAGCTTTTTTGACCAAAAAGAAATTGGATATGGAATTTATTATCCCGTTCCTCTCCATCAGCAAAAATTTATCCATCAAATAGTTGGAAACGGCAATTATCCCATGGCTGATTCTTGTTCACGAGAGGTTTTATCAATTCCTGTTCATCCACTTTTAAAAAAAGAAGAATTGGAACACGTGGTTGATTTAATCAAATATTTTTGCCAGGAGGGTTTCAATTGAGTGCGGTGAAAGTCGGAGTGGTTGGGGTTGGTTATCTTGGACAGCATCATGCCCGAATTTATTCTGAAATACCAGATACTACTCTGGTGGGTGTAGTCGATATAAATCAGGAACGAGCAAGAGAAATTGCCAAGAGATACTCGACGACCCCCTATTACGATTATCGTGAGTTGTTTGGAAAAATTGATGCCGTGAGCATTGTAGTCCCAACCGTGCTTCATCGTTTGATTGCCGGACATTTTATCGAAGAAGGGATTAATATACTCATAGAAAAACCGGTTACAACAACTCTCGAAGAAGCTCGAGAATTGATGGAGATGGCAAATAAAAAGAAAGTAATTCTCCAGGTAGGTCACATTGAGCGGTTTAACACAGCAGTCATGGAACTTTCAAAAATAATTGATCGCCCAGTATTTATCGATTGTTATCGTATGGGACCCTATACCAACCGCAATACCGATGTGGGAGTTGTTCTTGATTTGATGATACATGATATTGATATTGTAATGAGCATTGTCAAAAGCAAAGTAACTAAAATCAGTTCTTTTGGATATCCAGTATTTTCTCGTCAAGAAGATATTGCTAATGCACAGATACTTTTTGAAAATGGTTGCATTGCCAATCTTACGGCTAGCCGAATCACCAGGAAAAAAATTCGCCGTATGGAAATCACCGAAGTCGATGCTTTTATTTCCATCGATTATTTGGAGCAAGAGTTAGCGGTTTATAAAAAGACAATCACGGCAGTTCCCCCTATTCTCATGGAGAAACCGATGATGCAAAAAGGGGAGCCGCTTCGATTTGAACTGGAACACTTTACCCGTTGTGTAAAAAACGGAGAAAGACCACTGGTTGGTTTAGAGGAAGGGAAAAATGCGCTCGAAGTAGCACTAAAAATACTTGAAGAAATAAAAAAGAATCAGGGGATTGTGAATGAAAAATACCTATGATGTTATTATAATCGGAGGAGGACCAGCGGGAATTTTTGCCGCATTAGAACTTGCCGATAAAACCGATCTTGATATTCTAATAATTGATCGAGGCGGAGATATTGAAGAACGAAGATGCCCAGCCCGGGAAAAGAAAAATATCTGCCAAAAATGTCAGCCATGTTCATTGCTCTGTGGCTGGGGAGGAGCAGGAGCATTCAGTGATGGGAAGCTGACTTTTTCCCACGATGTTGGAGGTCAGTTGACTTCTTATTTAAAACCGAATGATTTGGAACAGCTTCTTCAGTACGTTGATAGTATCTACCTTCGCTATGGAGCAACCCCACGGGTTTATGGAGATGATGGAGAAAAGGTGGAAGAACTCCGGAAAAAAGCGGAAATGGCTGAACTGATATTGCTCCCATCTCGAGTGAGACATTTGGGAACTGACAGCTGTCGAGGAATATTAACTCGTATCAAAAATCATTTGAAAGAGAAGGTGACCATCCTCACTCGTACTGAAGCTGCCGAAATATTAACCAAAAACCATCAAGCAGTTGGGGTTCAGCTGAAAAATGGCGATGTGATTAAAAGCCACTACTTGATCGTTGCACCTGGTCGGGTTGGAGCTGATTGGCTAAGGACAGAAGCACTGAAATTAAAGCTTGATTTAGTCAATAATCCCGTAGATTTGGGCGTTAGGATGGAAGTACCGGCTTCAATTATGGAAGAATACACCAAAGTTTTGTACGAATTAAAACTCATCTATTATTCCCATACCTTTGACGATCGAGTGAGAACTTTTTGTATGTGCCCTCATGGTGAGGTGGTCAGTGAATATAACGATGGGATTATAACCGTTAATGGCCATAGTTATGAAAATCGAAAAACCAACAATACCAATTTTGCCATCCTGGTAAGTACTCATTTTACCGAACCCTTCAAAGAACCAATCGAATATGGCCGCTATGTTGCTCGCTTAGCAAATATGCTCAGTGGCGGTGTTGTTATACAAAGGCTTAAAGATTTACAATTGGGAAGAAGGTCTACTCCAGAACGAATAAAAAAATCAGTTTTAAAGCCTACACTCAACGGTGCTAGTCCGGGGGATTTGAGTTTTGTTCTCCCTTATCGGTTTTTGCAAGATGTATTAGAGATTATTTCGGCTATGGATAAGTTTATTCCAGGAATGAGTTCTCCGCATAATCTTCTCTATGGATTAGAAGTAAAGTTCTATTCGTCTCGGGTGAAACTCAGCGAATATTTAGAAAGCGATATCGAGAATTTATTCATGGCTGGAGATGGTGCCGGTGTTACCCGAGGTTTGATTCAGGCGTCCACATCGGGTGTGATCGTAGCCAGAGAAATTCTACACCGGGTTGGAGGTCATATTGAATGAAAAGAAACATCCTTATTACCAATGATGATGGTTATCAAAGTGATGGGATTATGGCTTTAGTTCGAGTATTTAAGCCAATAGCCAATATTTATTTGGTTGCTCCCCTAGGTGAGAGAAGTTGTTCGAGCCATAGTATTACTTCTCGACAGACCTTAAAAGTAAAGGAAGTTCAAGTAGATGGAATAGCTGGCTTGGCAGTGGATGGTACACCAGCTGATACAGTAATATTGGGTCTCAATCTCTTTTCCCAAGCACCCGTTCATTTTGTAGTTTCCGGTATCAACCGAGGTCCTAACCTGGGTTTTGATGTATTTTATTCGGGAACGGTTGGGGCAGCCATGGAAGCTGCCATGTCGGGAATACCAGCCATGGCGGTTTCACTATCAATACAGGAAAAATTTAACTATGAGGTTGCTGCCGAAACTGCTCTGCAGATTTTTCTCCAT
>Ga0334890_1001612_pt1 | contig 29172 bp, 15 predicted proteins | sample GraSluR1_MG_3_FD_207220 | JGI IMG/M metagenome (GOLD analysis project Ga0334890, IMG submission 207220) | Sludge microbial communities from methane-producing bioreactor in Wageningen University, Netherlands - Granular Sludge_31_08-R1 | ecosystem: Engineered > Bioreactor > Anaerobic >... | reverse complement strand
ATCAATTAACTGTAATATACAACATTTGAGAAGATAATTAAATGATACACAGCAATTTTTTCTATATCTTATGTTTGTGGCTTAGCATAAAAAAGGGTCATATCGTCTAGATACAACCCTTTTAAATCTTTAATTAATTAATTATTTGATAACTATATTATCTAAATACATCGTACCGTTATTAGAAGAAGCAAGATTTACCATTAAACTAATCGCTATTGTGTTTTCATCCAAATCAGATACTTTAACAAAGAAGTAAGTTCCTTCATCAGTGTATGTAATTTGACCGTAAGGAGTAATCTCAGTAAAACCACTGCTAGTATAGTAGAAGGCCTGGAAACGACTGCTTCCTGTCAACTCTAAAGAGGTTTCAATGAAGATTCCAATATATTCAGCTCCAAGAGCTAAAAGCTCAGTTTTTGTAATATCAAACTTAATTCCATTTGTTCCGGGTCCATAATTAAATTGTAATACTTTATTATCTTCAACAGTTTCAAGTGTTGCTGCTGTTAAACCCCATGAACCACCACTAACTCTAAACGCTTCAATTCTTGACCAGTTAGCCTTGAAATCAGTATCATCAGCAAACCCTTCAAAGTCTTCTAGCATTGTCAAGATTTGAATATTGATAGTAAGTAGATTTGAGTCAAGACCTAAGGAATCACCTGTTTGAATAGTTAAAAGATAATCTCCCATTACTGGATTTGTTAAATCCAAACCACCTAAATCAACCATTTGTGCAGTTGGTGAAATTATTCCATCTTCTGCATCAACAATATCAATCATACTCAATAATGTCGGTAAAAAAGCTTCGATATTTTCGCCAGCAATCAGAGTCATTCCTGAGATTAAAGCAAGATCTTCTTGACTGATACTAACAACTGGAGCTTCGTTTTCAAAAACTAAGAATTCTTTTGTCAATAAAATATTATCAAATATCAATTGACCTGTAGCTCCTGATGAACAGTTAACAACCAAAGAAATAATTACTGTATCATCTTTTAAAGCACTTACTGGAATATAAACGTAAGTTCCATTTACTAATTCTTGGAAATCACCGATTATGCTTGAAGTAATTTCATTGAATGCACCTGCTTCAGTATAGATAAATGATTGGAACTTAACCATATTAGTGGTATCAGTTGCCTTTATATAAATCGCAATATAGTTTATATGAGATGGTATATCAGCTTTTGTTATTCTGATCTTTAGACCATTAGTACCACTGTTTGCAGATACATTTTGAATTATGTATTTGTTATCTCCATCAATAACTAATGTAGCGTTACTCTTTACAAAAGCTCCACCACCAATTCTTGTTCCTTCAATATTATCCTGTGTTTGCGCTTGATAATCTGCATCATCGATATATCTTTGGAAATTGTTGTAAACAATGATATTCTCTTTGATTTTTAATAAATCCATCATATCTTTGACGAGAATAATCTTATGAATTTCATAACTACCATTCACTTGATTATCTCCAGCCCAGTTATTAAAGCCAAAGGCAAAATCAATGATTTCTGAAACAGTTTTTCCAGAAGAAGTGACATTGATATAAGCAAATCCAGTTGTTCCTGGTGCAGGTAAGGTTATTTGATAATTATTTTGATTTCCTGACCAATACAACCATACAGAAGCAGTGGTTTGGTTTGTATTGTTAGTCATCAAGAATGCTAAATACTTAGTTGAGTTATCTCCACCCAGATTAAGCAATGTTTCATATCTTCTTGCAAGTATCCAGCCATTATTAGCTGTTTGTGGTAATGTAAACACCATAGAACCATCGACTAAATTCATTTTGTCAGATATTGGATAATTAGTTCCATTCGTTCTTTCTGTCCAAACGGCTTCAAAAGCTGTTTCATCTGCATAATCGAAATCATCAACTAAAACATAATCAACTTTATCATCAATAACAACTTCTTCTTCGACTAAATACGTTAGTTCTTGGACATCTTTTACTGCTGCTATAAGACTGATAGAGAAACTACCTGTAACTTGATTGTCTCCTGCCCAGTTGTTAAATCCTAAACCAAAATCAGTAATTTCTGATGGTAGCTTACCTGATGCACTAAACACATCTATAACTACCCATCCACTTTCTCCTGTTGCTGGTAGATTTATTAAATAAGAGTTCTGTGAACCAGACCAATATAACCACACAGCTATTTGTGTTGCATTAGTATTATTTGTTATATAGAATGCTAGTTTTGTGTATTCATCAGTTACTCCTAAACTAGATAATGAATCATATTTTCTTGCTAGAATCCAACCATTATTAGCAGTTTGTGGCATTGTGAACACCATTAATTGCTCTTCTATATCCAAATACATATCATCATGAGTTGGATAATTAGTACCACTTGAACGATAAGTCCATTCAGCCTCAAAAGCTGTTTCATCTGCATAATTGAAATCATCAACTATTAAAGCATCTGCTTCATAAGGTACAACTAACTCTTCCATTCTAAAATCTTTAATGTAAATACTATTTCCATTATCAGTATCTAAATAACCATACATGAATTGGAATTTTGCATTTCCATTTGGAATATCTTTTGTTGCAACAAACAAGAATTCATAAGTTACATACTCTTCAGTAATACTAATTGTTTGTAATCCACCTTCAAAATTGTCAATCCATGGTTCTTCCCAAAGAGTTGAACCAATTCTAAGTAATAAATCAGTTGCTGTGTCAGCTTTAACTGTGAAAACAATTCGATAAGTCATATCCTTGATAAACAAAGTATCATCAAGATAATAAACTATTCTGCCTGGATCCCAATCATTAGTAAGCTTAACCATATTAACTATTTGCATTGCTTCCTCTTCGAAATTAACAACTAGATTACTATGATATACTTCATCAGGTGTATTTAAATCAAAGACGTTCTTGTAAGTTGGTTTTGCTTCTTTAACTAAATCAAATTGTTTTATATAAATTGTATTAGTGGAATCTGAAGATAAATACCCATACATAAACTGGAATTTTGCATTTCCATTTGGCATATCTTTATCAACTGTAAAGATTACTTGATATAATGCATATTCAGATGTAATCGAAATCGATGTTAATCCACCTTCAAAATTATCAATCCATGGTTCTTCATAAAGATTTGCACCAATTCTAAAGTATAGGTCAGTTGCAGTTGTTGCTTTTACCATAATTTCAAATTTATAGGTTTGACCTTGTTCTAACTCTTGATTAGAGAAATAGTAAACCCATCTTGCCCGGTCCCAAGTTTCTGTTGCGGTATTGATATTAGTAATCAAATAAGCTTCTTCAACAGCATCATAATTAACAGTTGAATGAGTTGGACCTTCATCAGGAGTTCCTAACTCTGTTCTTGATGACTCATCCCAAAGCAAATCTGATACATAAACAGTAATAGTTTTAGAAGTTAGATTTCCAGCACTGTCGCTAACTTCAAATGTAACTTCAAAACTACCTGCCAAAACAGCAATACCTTGATCAAGGAATTGATCTAAACCAGTTATTGTTACAAAGCTATTATCAATAATTCCATCAATATTGTCTTCTACTACCAACAAATCTAACGGATCGAATGCATCAAAGATATTTAAAGTTTGATCACCGATTGTAATAACTGGACCTTGTTTATCTGTCACAGTTACTTCTACATCAAACTCAGTAATATTACCTGATTTGTCATAAACTGTGTATGTTACAGTATAAATCCCAGCTACATTGAAGTCTAAACCACCATCATCAACCATTTCTGGTAGAACCTCTATAACTCCATCAACTGCATCTATTGCATCGACCAATTGATGCAATGGTACAGAAATATTAGTGAATTGGTCAATTGTTGTCGGTATACCGTCTTTTAAAGTTACAACTGGGCCTAAAACATCAGCATTCGCTGCTGTAAAGACTTCAATTTGCAATGTATAAGTAGTTGTTAAGTCATTGGAATCAGTAGCACTAAAGATAATATCATAAGTTCCGGCAACGCTCATGTTTACAGCGGTTGCATTAACTGTTGGTACTAGAACATTTTTACTCATATCATAGAACGTAACATAATCAAGCCAATTAGGTTCTGTATCACCTTCTGTAAACTTAACAGGCAAATTAGCTGCTTGATGAGTTGTATAAGTTGGTGGATCAAAACTTGTCGCAACCTTATACATGTAAACATCTTTAAAGGTTGTTACTCCGTCTTTACCGATATTTGAGTAATTCAAATTACCGAGATTCATTTCAATTAAGAACTCTTGATAGCCAGCTGTAGAAGAAATCGAATCAAGTTTGAAGAAAAAGTTAAAAGTTTGATATTCGCTATTTAATGATAATCTAATATCACTTCTACCATCAAAATCATCAACCCAACCATTTGCTTCATTAGTCGCAAGACCCATTCTAAAGCCCATAGTTCTATCAATAGTTGTTTTTACTGTGAAGGTAAACATATACCATTGTCCTGCTTCTAGTCCGTTTGAGTTCTCTTTTAGGTATGTACCAGCAGCTGATAACCAATCACCAAGAGATGTTACAGTAACAATCATTGTACCTTCTACTTCATCATAAGTTATCGTTGCTTGACCATTGTTCGATTTTTCTCTCCATAAACCATCTCCTTGATTAGCAAAGTTTGGATCGGAGATAAAGCCTGAATCGATCAAGTTACCGATAACTACTGTTCTTGTATAAGTAGTTACATTGTTCCCACTATCAGTTACTGAATAAATGACCTCATATTCACCTACTGTTGTCAAATCTAAATCTTGATAGTCAATTTCAATTGTTGAAGTAATATTTCCATCAATATTGTCAACAGCTGTTACTCTATTTCTTAAAATTGCTTCTAAGCCTTCCAAAGAGTAATTAAGGGCATAAGCCACTTCAGGAGTAGGAACACTCAATACTGGAGCTACCATATCTCTGATTTCAGCAAATTGTACTCTTACTTCTAAATCTGAAAAGCTCATAGCTCCTGTAATTGTAAAGACTGCATCTACTAAAGGTTGTGTAATCACATAATAAACTTCAAAAACATCATGATTAGTAGTCAGTGTTAGAGTTTGATGACTTCCAACCAGGTCGCCTAAAGCGATGGTTATATCACCAGCTGTTTGAGCTAAGGTGATAACTTCAACTTTGATATAGGTAAAATCAGCGATCGTATCGTTGATTACACCACCACTAAAAACAGGAGTTGAATAAACACCTTGGTCAAAAATAAGAGCACTCATCTCATAGGAAGTTTGCTCACCAAAGACAAAATCTCCCATAGTGACAGTTACATTTCTAACTTTTGTAGTTTCATTATCTGAGTTATCTTTTGCTGAGTAAGTAATCTGATATGTTCCAACTTGCCAGATATCAAGATTAGATTCATATGTTACTGCGACCACGCCGTCTACAGTATCATTAGCGCTTACTCCAACTAAAGGATCAAATTCCTCGCCCAGATAAATAGTCACATCACCCACGCCAACCAATAAAGGTCCTTGTGTATCAGTGAAGACAACTGTAACAGTTCGATTGACAGTAGTAATATTACCATCATTATCAACAACTGTATAAGTAGCTGTATAAACGCCAACAGCCATCGGATTCACATTACCACTATAAGTGATTCTGCTTGTTAAATCTCCGTCTTCTTCGTCGTATGCTTCAACACCTTGAAGCGGTATAAACTGTGAGTTTTTTTCAATTGTAATATCATCTGCCCCAGTAATAACCGGATATGTATCCGTTACTTCACTGGTTGTTTGACTCTGTGTAGAAGACTCGGAAGTTGTTGTTTGTGTGGTCGACTCTGAAGTTGTGCTTTGAGTTGTTTGTGTTGTGGTATCTGTTGTTGTTGTAGTCTCAGTAGTAATACCATTACAAGCAACAATGCCTGCAAAAAACAAAGTTACCATTAAAAATAAAACTAATTTCTTCATTACTTTCCTCCATATAAAATTAATATTTCTATTTATGTTAATTTCCGGCTATTCCGGAACGGTCAACACCTTCTATAAACCATTTCTGTGCAAAAAGATAAACGATTAAAAGTGGTAGTATCGAGATTAAAGTCATTGCATATTGAACGCCGATGTTATATGTTTGTGATGCTGCGTCCATACTTAGTTGTCCTTGAGAGTACATCGATGAATAAGTCGCAATAAACGAATCTAAACTCATCGGTAAGGTTGTATACTCCGAACCAAAGTAAAGCCTAGCTAATGCTGTTTCATTCCAATACCAAACAAATGAGTATAAACCACAGATTAAAAATGCAGGACCTACTAAAGGAATTGCTATGGTGATAAATGTTCTTAAAGTACTAGAACCATCTACTTCTGCTGCTTCAAATAGTTCATCGGGGATGATTCTAAAGAATTGATAAAAGATCAAGATGAAGATAGTCTGTCTGATTCCATTTCCAAACAATGCAGGAACCCAAAATGCTTTCAATGAATCCATCAACTTAACTTCTATACCTAATATTTTGAAATCTCTATAAAGTACAGTAGTAGGTATGTAAGTTAGAACACTAGGGATTAAGAACAATGCAATCATTAAAAACATTAAGATTTTCTTTCCATAAAAATCAAACCTACCAAAACCATAACCGATCAACGCAGATGAGATAACAGTAGCTAATGTTGGCATGATACTAACTTGAAGAGAATCAGTTAAAGCCTTTATGAACTGCATCCATATAAAAGCAGTTTGATAGTTTTTAAGGGTTGGATTTCTAGGAATCCAGGATACTGTTGAATTGATTAGGTCTTCTAATGTCATCAATGATCTAGCAAACATTGCTAGTAAAGGATATAAAAAGATAAAGGATACGCCAATTAAAAGCAGATAAATAACTATTTTAAATATCAATCCACTTTGCTCATTACGACCAAAGAGAATTTTTTTGATTTTTTCCATAAATTTTCTCCTTTTAATCGTATTTTTTTGAACTTAATCTAACAACTAATGAATAAAAACCAATAACTGTCAGTTCAATTCCAAATAGGATCCATGATAAGGCAGCTGAATAAGCTCTACCATAATTAATTTCATCTGTTAATGTACCTGCTAATGATCTAGATTCATCACTGCTACTAGTAATCAGTTGAATTAACGCATTATTGCTTAAATTGGCATAAATTATCGTTGTATAGATAATATTGATATAGATTAAAGGAATCATTGCAGGAAGTGTAATCTTCCAAAATAGTTCCCAGATTGATGCTCCATCAATCCTTGCGGCTTCATAGATTGATTTATCCATTTTTTGAAGACCAGCAAGAAAAATCAAGATTTGCACACCTGAAAGCCAGAGAATCAAAACAATCTGACCAAAAGCATTCAAAAGTACTTCATTAAACAAATCAGGAAAATAATCAGTCATAAATGATGAAATAGTTCCATTAGCAATAGCAGGAACAGTTAAAAGACTATTTCTTTCAAAGTTCATCAGCATATTACCTGATAATAGAATTACTGGAATGAAAAAGATTGTTCTAAATATTCCAATTCCTTTGATTTTTTGATTTAGCATCAAAGCTAAAATCAAAGCAAAGATAACTACTAGAGGAACAACTAATAAAACATCTTCAAAAGTTGCACTAATCTGACTTAAATGATATGGCTCTTCAGTAAAGATTCTTTCAAACTGAGTGAACTCATACCATTTACCTGTTATTTGCCAACCAACTCCAGTAATAAAGTAATATTTATCAGATAAAGCCATTCTAATTGATTTTAAGAAGATTGGAATAGAAATATAGACCAAACCAATCAACCAAGGAGCAATAAATAACAATCCGTAAATCATTTTTTTATAACGATTAGGTATTCTTTGAAACCGTTGTTTTAACCAGATAAAACCAATATACTTTAAAAATAAACCAAAATACTTTTTAATAGCTTTCAAAATATTCTTAACTCGTTTAACTAATGATAACCAAGCAAATTTTCTCATGAGATGTCACCCACTAGATAAAAGGCACTTGGAATAATCATACTATCATTTATTTGATAATCTGATTCTGTATAATTGATGTAAATTACTTTATTATTTGCATAAACAACTTCTGCAATCCCATAATCAAGATAACGATGATTGATTATCTCACTTCCCTCGATACTGTTAAAAACCTCATTGACCATCTCATTGAAATATAAAATTGTTTCTTTCCAAAGGCGATACTCTGATGTATAGATATGTTCTGAATTTGTATATCTAAGTAAATGAGTAGATTCTTTAGTTATTAAGAATGCCGGATTGATACTAAATTCAATCAATCTTAGTGCCATTAAACGGTAATCTGAAACATAGTTTACATATGGTGAATACATTTTTACTGAGTTGCTTAAAACCATTTGGATAAAAGGTATCGAGTCAGTTACATAAGCATACTTATTAGATTCAATTGGGATGTTATGATACCCTGAAATCAAATCGAACAAATATGCGTTTGGCATAGTCACTTCAATCTTAAACTCACCTAGTTTAAGGAATTCTTCTCTAAGAATATCAATCATTTGATTTCGGTAATAATACTCGTTATTGTACCGATAAGAGAATAGTGCATTCCCCACTGCAGATAACGACAAATTGTTTATTCCTAATGCTTGATAATCATTTTGCTTTTTCAATAACTCCTTTGCTAAATTTTGAGGATTTCTAAAGTACATAGTACTAATCAAAGAAGTTCTTGAGTTGTTTGTTGCAAATACAGACAATGTGGTCTTTCTAATAATTGAAGAACCTAAAGTGTTTTCATAAGCTAGAATTGGATTTTCCATAAATGATATAGTTATTTTATTTCCTTCTAAATAATCCATCAAATCTATAAAGTCTTGCTTACTTCCTAAAAGATTTGAAGTCTTAACTTTAGGAGTAGTATTACCATAAAACCCACCCTTGTTCCAACCCGTGTATTGGATACCTAAATCCAATACTCCCGATGAGTTCAAATCTTTAGCAATCATTAAAACATCTTCATAATCAGTCATTTTGACAAAATCCCGACCAAATAGACCGTTTTTATAATCTTGACCTAAAAGTGTTATGTTTAAACCAAATTCTGTTTGCTTATCGCTAATACCTAATACTTCCTTATACTTTAAAGCCATATTGCTGTAATTAGCTTTATCATTAGCTAAAAAGTAATAATCGACTTGAAAATCTGTTGGGTAAGGTAAAGTGTTTACCATTTGAAAACTGTCATTAGCTGATGTATCAATTGTAAATCTTTCCCTAACAATAAACTTTGCAAAAGTTGTATTAAAAGGATAGGTATTATAACCATAAGGATAGGAATGAATTTCACTATAACCATCACCCTGACTAACAACCGCAAGAAAAGCAGCTTGATTGTAACCATGATTTACCCCAAAAATCGGCATTGAAGCACTAAATTCAGGTTTGATATGCGATGATGCTTCATCGACACGATACCTTCTTACTCCTTCATCTATACCATATATTCTTTTGATATATGCTGTTGAATGACTTTGTTCAGAGTATCTAATTAAAGCTCCACTTCCATCAGGAATCATTGAGTAACCATTGATTTCATAATTACCAGATCCAAAATAAGGGAATAAGAAAACTGATTTTAAGCGATATTTAGTTATTTTTTCATATGTTGAACCATCTAAATTCAACATTGTTTTGCTTACATCTTCTTCAATCAACGAATCTATCGGTAACAAGACTGATAAAACATCCGCTTGAATTGTTACTAAAACATCAAACTTAATCCCTAAATCTTCAAAATCAAGTTTTGCTAGGACACCATTATCTAAATACTCATATTCAACCTCAACATTATATTTAGGGCCTGACAGATATGATTTAGAATCATCAATTAAAATATTATCAAGGTTATAATACTCAATCACTACACCAGATTCTACAAAGAATCTATTTGTTCCAGATAATCCATATTGCATGTAATTTGGTTTAATTGAGTACCAAATATAACCAGAATTCTTATCGTATATCGCAATCGCAAAAATATTCTCTTTTACATATAACTTTAAATCTTGTGTTTCAGAAACAAACTTAAAACCTTTGAGTGCTAGTTCAAAAGCATAATCATTGGGTAAAGTGATCTGTTCTTGATTTTCTGGTTGTGAGAAAAAGTTAGAAGTTGGTGAAATATTATAACTATTTTCAATTAAATATTCATTCCCTTGGATTCTTAGTTTTGATGAAACTTCGATATAATACACAAGTATACTCATTACAACAAGACCAAGGATTAAGATGATTTTCTTTTTATTCACGCAAAATCACCTCCTTGATGATATCGATTAAAAAGTTGCTGACTTGTGTAATCATCAAATAAACTATTAAAAGGACTATGATTATAATAACCATGAACAAAATACTTAAGAATATGTTTACAAATGTTTGTGAAACAGAAAAATTATGGGTTTCTTTGGTGTTAAAATATAATAAAATAACCGACCAAAGAATCATAATAAATAAACCAAAATGATAAATAAAACCTTCATTTAATGTCAAATAATTTGATATTAGAATCAAGAATGGATAAATTATCAATATCGGCATTAAAGCTCCTGTAGTATTGATAAAAATCGCTTTGAAAGTCCCTTCCCCTTCCATTAAAGAACTCATCAAATAGTTTGAAAAAACAAAGATAATAAAAGGAATCAACACTTTAAATATCTCTTTTATAAGAATTGTTTCTTCTAAGATAACTTGGTTGAAGACAAAGCCAGTATAAACCAACCCAACAGTATAAATTATAAACAAGAATCCTAGAATGATTAAGGCTGAACTCACTTTTGAACGCTTCTCTGTCTTGACGTTGTAACATGCATCAGCGGGATTTTTCAAAAAGTAAAACATATGTAAAACTTCATTGATTACCCTATTACTAATAATTTTGTTTTTTGTAACACCAACAAAAGCGAAAATTTCAGTTTTACGATTTAACTGTTTTATCACAATTACTAAAACTAATATACTCAAGATGCCATAAATTATCTTATCCATGTTATCAATCAACCTTAGATTTCTAATCTCCCAAAAAGCATCAGAGTATTGTTCTTTATCATTTGAGATCCTAAATTGTTCTAAAGCTTGTTCATATTCAGTGCTCATCATATAACCAAGTCCAACTCCTCGATAAGCTATATCTAACATCGAGTTATACCTTAAAACTTCTTGCCATACTTCGATTGATTCTTCGTACTTCGCATTATTATATAGGTCTAGTGCTTCATGTATTTTACTAGCAAAAGGTGTTTCCCTGAAGATATGGATAGCGTTTCTATTACCATGGTCATCCAAAACATAAATATTGTTTTTAGAATCTACTGCAAGTGAAGAAGCTGACATAAATAAACCGAGTTTATCATTGCCAACACCCTTGCCTCCCCAAGAAAACAACAAGTTACCTTGATTGTCATATTCAAAAAGATATCCATTAGACGATACAGCATAAACATTTTCTTGATGACCTGGCCAAGCATCGACTAAATCATTTAATACATACATTCTTTCATCAAAATAGTTTATCCCACCAATATTAACCTTTTTAATATTATTCCCAGATACATCCTGATTATTATCTTGAGTTATCGTGTAAAAATATCCAGAGTAATCCAAAGCGATATTGAATATAGGTGTAGGAACATTCTTCTTAAGATAGACATTCTCATTATTTTGAAAAACAATTCTCTCTAATCTTTCCATTAGACTTAAGTTTAGTGAGTTAGAAGCAAAATAGTCAATAAATCGATTATTCTCATTAATCATTAAGACACCAGATGTAGTACCCTCGTTAACAACATACATGGTATGTGACTTGTCAACTGCTATTTTTAATGGTCTAAACACAAAGTTTTCTGCTTCTAATATTGGGCTTGTTGGCGAAGAAAAAGAGTTTTCTAAACTGACTTGATTATTTACTTTATCAAAGAAATACTTATAGATAGTCCCAATATCAGAATTTACAACACCTTGTCCATAATCAGCAACATAAATATAATCATCGACAACATGAATACCCATCGGTTTAATCATCACATCTTGGCCAAAACTAAATAAGACCTCTAAGTTAGGATCTAAAACGACAATCCGTTTGTTTCCGGTATCAGCAATATAAAGATAATCATCGCTGTCAATAAACAAATCCTTAGCCCCTGAAAGCGTTGAGTCATCAGACAGTTTTCTAATTGCAAAAACCGCTTCATATGCTTCATTTGTTGGGACTAATTGGTTATTCCGGTTCAACGTATAGGTATAGTAAGCTGAAGAAGCTTCTACTCTTACAGTGTTGAATTGAACAAACATGATGAAATTAAGTAAAACCAATAATAAAACTACTACTCTTTTTTTTGTCATATCACTTAATTCCTGAATAAGCCATCGTATTCATAACATTCTTTTGTAACAAGATAAATAAAACGATATTTGGCACAAAGATAATCAATGAAGCTACTGCACTCATCCCTTGAGCTGCGATAGCACTTGTGCCTAGGGTTAATGTTGAAAAATAGTATGGTAATGTTTTCAAAGCTTCATCATCAACATATAGCGATGATGTTTCGATATTGTTCCAAGAGGCTTGAAAAGCCAAGATTGCGATTGTCATAATCGCTGGTTTTACTAATGGCAAAACAATCTTTAGATAAATTTGCCAATTAGTTGCACCATCAATTTTTGCAGATTCATATAGTTCTCTTGGAACCTGATCCATAAACTGTTTAACCAAGAAAACACCTACAGGCATTGCTAAGAGGGGGATGATATGACTGAGCAAGTTATTGGTCAAACCAAGTTCACTCATCACAATAAACCTTGGCACTGCAATCGCTACAGGGACAATCATAATTGCTAATTGATTTAAAGCAAATAAGGTCTTTTTGAAACGGTATGCTAGAAAAGAAAAAGAATATGCAGCTAAAGAGCCGATTAAGATTGTAAAAACAATCGTTAAAGAACTTGATAAAATTGAGTTGAATAGATACCTTACAAAAGGAACTCCAGTTTGTGAAGTAGCTAGAATAAGATTCCTAAAATTATCTAAAGTAATTCTTGAAGCAAAGATTCTTGGTGGGTAAGCATAGAGTTCTGAAAGTGATTTAAAGGCGTGAGAGATGATATAGACAATTGGTAAAATGGTCACTATAAGCATTGGCAACATCAAAAAGATAAACTTGATTTGTGACTTGTGAAAATAATTAGGATTTATCTTAATACCCTGAAACTTTCGATAATTTCTCTTGGCTTTTTTGAGGAGTTTTCTTCTTAATTTCTCAGTTTTAGAGAGAATTTCTTTATTCTTCTTCATCTGACTTTACGCTCCCCAAAAAGCCTTACAGAAGCATAATAAAAGACCATAACCATCGACAATAAAACAACTGACATAGCTGATGCATAACCCATCTCATAACGACCAAAGCCAAAATCGTTCATGTGATCAACAATTAACCATCCTGCTAATTGAGGTGGTGGATAAGACCCAGATAAAGCTGCAGCTAAACCAGCAGCATTAAAAGTACCAACCACTGCCATTACCGCACCAAAAAGCATCTGTGGTTTTATTGAAGGAATAGTGATATAAAATATCTCTTGCCAACGGTTTCTTAAACCATCGACATAAGCTGCTTCATAAAGATCTTTATCGATATTTAAAATTCCAGAAAGCATTGCTAAAAAGCCAACTGACATCGAAGACCATAACCCAACAAAAATCATAATTCCAAAAATCATATGTGTGTTTTGGAGCCATTGTAATGGTTGGTTAATAAAACCAAGATTCAAAAGAAAATAATTGAGGTAACCTCTTGTATCACCAGAAAACATCACCTTCCAAATCACAGCCATCAAGACTCCACTAGTAAGCGATGGTGAATAAAGAATTATCGCTAAAACTGTTCTAACCTTATGTGATATTTGCGATAGTAACCAAGCCATGAAAAAAGAGATTATGTATCCACCAGGGCCAATTATCAAAGCATACTTTATGGTTGTTGGTAAAGCATATTGCATGAAGTCACTATCTTGAGTAAACAGATTAATATAATTTCTTAATCCTACAAAACTAGGAAAATTTATCGTGTCATAATAAGTTAGTGATAAGATAACCGAAATAACGATTAAAGCTATTACAAAGGTAAAGAAAATTAAGAAATAAGGAATGATGAAAAAATATGCATCATTAAACTTGATTTTTCTAGTTTTCTTCATCATATGCCTCCTTTATCCAACGTCTGATATTATCATCTATCGGTATGATATAATCTTTCCCTATAGGATTATTCAAAGAGACATAACCAAACTCATCTGCTTTTCTAGATAATTCTCTTTCCACTCGCGGTATTGATTGGTTAATAGCAATCAATGGATTCATCTTATCGATGACTACTTTATTCCAAATATTTGACAGTTCACGCTCGACAATATAACTTCCCGGTGTAACAGCAGGAATCCTTGCCCATGAAGCTTGTTCCATGGTAACGTTCTTAATCCCCTCATCCCAAACAGATGCTTCTAAAGCTTCCATATTGGCACTCAAAACCAAGAACTTCTCGCCTAATGAAGTTTTAATATTTTGCATAAACTTAATCTGAGTTTCCGTAGAATTCCACCATTTAATCAATTCCCAACCTTCATTTTGCTTATCGCTATTAGAGAAAAGCATCGATACTTTTCCATAGGTTGGCGCATATCTTTTAATAACACCATCATTATTTAAGTCATTTCCAGGAATAACTAAAACATCCCATTGACCTGATAATTCTGGCGCAGCATATTTAAGCTGTAAATATAAATCAATAGTCGATATGCCAATTGGCATCGAACCAGAACGGAAATGTTCAAAGAAGGAACTTACTTGTAAAGGCAGATTATAAATTGTAAATAATTCAGTCGCAAATTTAACTGCTTGAATCGTTTGCTCATCTCTAAGCATTGACTCAACTCCGTTTTCACTATATATTTCTCCACCAAACTGATAGATTATTGGAGCCATTAATCCATATCCCTTATATGATGAATCCCCACCTAAAGGATGATAGAAATTCATTTTATGGGATTGTAGAATCGGCAGCATATCAATAACATCAGACCAAGTATCAGGCGGGTCTAACTCTAGATAACTAAAGATATCCTTACGGTAATACATTAGATAAACACTTTGTGTTTCAGGTATTGAATATACTCCATCTTCAAAGATAACCGGAGCAAAATTATTAGCATAATAATTCTTGCTGACAAGATCAAAATCCTCAAATTCAGATAAATCAGTTAATATTCCTCTTAGAGCATAAGCATAGGGGTTCCAATTATCAATCGATAAAACAACATCAGGGTTTGCATCAGTTGCATTTGAAAGCACGATTTTTTGAATGTTGTTTAGAATCGAACAACGCACTTCAATACCTGTTTTTTGACTGAAGTCTTGATCAATCATGCTCTGAATGATATCTAAATATAAACTTGACTGCGAAACCCAAACTTCCAATGTCTCATCGGAAACTCTTCTGTTATTATAACGAGTATCAAAGAATGAATAAAAGAAACTTCTAATTCCATCCCAAAGTTTTACAAAAAAATTCCCATTAGCCTTTGGTAAATCTACATTATTATAGATATAAATACAATCAATCGACAAAGGTTGAGAAAGCAAATAGGTAATTCCATTCCCAATCAATTGATAAGCTGAACCACTGCCATCAGAAAACTCATTCAATTTCGATCCAATTCTATTGGGATTTCTAGCAATTCTTCGCAATTGTTTAGCAGCAACATTTAAAGTAGTTATCTCACCAGCGCTTTTACTGCTATCAAGATTTGAAATCTTTTGATAGATTTCTTCTAGTTTATTAGCATAATTTTCAAGTCTTGTAACTAAATCAGGTATATACTTCAAAACATCCCAATCAACTGTATCATTGATATTTCCACCAGTAATAGTCTTAACCAAAAGACTTATTGATGAAATATCATCCATGATATAGTTTAGTTCATCAATATCATTTGCATAGATATGATTAGTTGATTCAATTGCTATTTCATGTTTGCCAACTTCAAAATAAAATTGATAAGCTTCTTCTTCACCTAAAACAATATTTTGCCAGGTTCTTGAAGAAGAAAACAATACTCCTGAAAGTTCTTCAAATAGCAATTGATTATCAATATAAATATTTTTAGCAACAGCAACTCCATAATTATCATTTTGCAAAGCTTTCAAAGCTATATTGTAATATCCTGCTACCTCAATATCAAATTGATAAACTACTTTCATACCACCTCTAGCCATTGATTGACCATCAAGACGGTTTAAAACTGTATGTTTATAAGTATAAGGAGTCATTTTACTCTCTTTATAATAACTAGATTTAATCTCTAAATCATTCTTATATGAGAAGTCTTGACCTTGAATTACTATCATTTCCTCAAGATTTTCAAAAGGTAACTCACTATTATTTTCTTTATAAGTTTGATAATCAATTTTTGAATCCTTGGTTTTTAAATATAAATCTCCTAAGTAAAACCCAAGATTCAAAGCCACAATCTCTATTTTATTAACCCCTTCTTCAAGTAAAAACAACAAAGGGTCATGCGTTAAAGCATTAGTATGTTGATAGTAATATTTTTGCCACTTATTAACTGATTTAACCTTAGGTAATAACTCATTTCCATAGATGTTGTATCGGTACTCTTCCTCTAAGGGGACACTCTCCCAAAAAACTTCGAGTTTTACTTCGTTCAATTCGTTATAAAGTATTTCATCATTGATGATAATCATCACTGATGGAATCGTATAAAACTCTTCATTTAGAAAGAAGTCTAATCCTAAGTGATATAAACCACTTTTTTCAACCTCTAATTCATATGTAAAAACATCATTTTTTTCTAAGTTTGTAATTGTGTTTTGATATTCAATGTCATGAAAAAAGTCCAAATCAGGATTGCTTAGTATATAATTAGAAATTGAAAATCTTTGTTCCTCTATGTTTACCTCTTCATAACTCTCTTCCCAAGCTTTAAGTTTTCTTAAGTAAGTATTATTTCTAAAAGAACTAATATCAAAAGCGTCTTCAATACTAGTTGAACTATCTGCATAAACAAAGGAGATCCTTATGCTCCCAAGGATAAATAAATTAATCAATAAAAATATCAACAAAAATATTCTTTTCATAGTTCTCCTTTGCTTACAGACAGTTTTTAATTCAAATCGCCAATCAATACATCCAAAATCTCTCTTGCTTGTAAGAAAGCGCGGTTTGCTTCTAATTGCAAGGTATCTTTGATTGCTGCATATGTCGTTTCACCTACCATAGCATCATAGAGATATTGGTAGGCTACAGAATCGGCTTCATCCCAACCAACTGTTTCTTTATTAATCCAAAAAGCACCGTTTTTAAGCGATTCGATGAACTCAGGAGAAACCAAACCAGGAGCGGTAATTCCATAAGGGATAGTTTCCCAAATTTTGTTTACACCAAATCCATCAATTCCGTAATCAACAACAGGATATCCATAGTTATTTGCTGAAATAAAGACTTGATCAGAGAAAGTTTCAAATAACTCATATCGTTTTAATAAGCCTTCTTCGCTAAAAGACATCCATTTCAATAATTGATAAGCTGCTTGTTTATGTTCAGATGTTGAAGCTATTCCAGCGATATCAGTATTTCCACCAGTAACTCCATTTGGTCCGGGATAGATATCCCAATTAAACAACATCTGATCAAAATGGTTTTTAACAGACCAAGAAGGTTCCTTCCAAATCGCAACTTTTCCGTTATATGTTGGTTGATATCCTGGATCTAAGTACCATTCTTCTAATACATCTGGTCCTAATGAAGGGATTATATAACCAGCATTGATACCGTCACTTAAACGATTCATGGCTGAAAGAAAGACTGGATCATCAAAATTAAAACCTGAACCATCAAATGAATAGGACTGCCATTTTTTAGCTGCTTCTAGTTCAGCTAAGTTTGTTGCTGCTTCTAACTTTAAGACTTTTGGTAATTCTCTTGAATAGAAAGTTGCCCCATATTGACCGATAATATGATAGTTTTCATTTGTTGTTGCTTGTGCGATTGCTTCCATTTGTTGATAGGTCCAATCATAGCTTGGTGGTAAAACACCTGCTGCATCCAAGATATCGAGATTGACTATCCAAAGGCTCGGATAGATAAATGTTGGAATCGCATATCGTTTATCTTTGTAAATACCTAAATCTTTTACCGATTCAAACATATATTGTGTATCGGGATCAAATTCATACATTTCAGTAATATCTGCTAAAATATTGTAAGGTAAAAAACTTGCGATTCTATTGATTAAAAACACATCTGGTAAAGTCCCTGATTCACTGGCCGCAATAAAGTTTGCATCCCATTCTTCAGATGAGTTTCCCATCAATTGAATCTCTACTGTTATATTTGGATATTTTTCCATAAAAGCATTGATCATCAATGATTCAATAGTCACAATATCAGCTGAGGTATGTTGCCAAGTCGAATATGTTAAAGTTATCTCTTCTTCAGTCCAATCAGGGATACCATTAGCATTTTGATCCCAATAGGTTGGGGTTATAGGTGCAGTTGTATTTGTAGTTGAAGACTGCGTCGAGTTTGTTGTTGATGAAGCTGTTGTTTGCGTTGTGTTTGTTGATTGGGTATTTTCAGTTGTTGTGTTATTACATCCAATAACAACAATCAATAAAAACCCAATCAACATTAAATTTAAGATTTTCTTCATATGTTTTTCTCCTTACTTAAAATAAAAGCAAAATCTGTTTGGATTGAATCTATTTCTAGAATGAACAAATATTCTTCAACCAAAACTGTTGTTTCATTGATTAATTCACCTGTTAAGGTATCATAAATTGACAAGTTGTATTCACCATTTGGAAATGGTATATTAACAATTATATTTTCAATTAGTTCCGGACTATGATTTGAATAAGACCAATGGCGGTTAAATAGATATCCATAGATTGTATTTTCTAATTTATAACCCAAAATACCGATACTAGAATTGTTTATCGAAAGAGAATTTTGAGTTTGCAATAGGGTATATTCTTTATTTGCAACATCGACCATTTTTGCAAAGACAGAAGCCCCTTGCATTTTGGACCAGAGATTATGTTTTTCAACCCAAGAATCCCACCACCATTGATTTGCACTCCCGGAACTAGACATAATCCCACTCCATTGTGCTTGTCTTAAAGTCACTCCATAAGGGTCGAGATTATAAGTATTATTTCCAGACTGCCAATCGATACCAATCTCTCCATAAAAATGAGGTTTTTGATAAGTATCAAAGAGTCTTATCATGTCATTATTTACTTCTTGAATATAGTTCTTGTTATAGAAACCATAAGAATGATAATTAGCAAAATCAAGAGAATCTAAATCAAATGCAGGTGTGTTAAAAGGGTACTTATAACTTGTGGTTATCAGGTGAGAATATGGATCATTCTCTTTGATGAACTTAGCCATTTCATCATGCCATCTCGTAACTATTAACCCAGAGTATCCATCAACCCAATCAACCTCATTAAATAACTCCCAAGCAAACAATTCTTCACTATAAGAATATCTAGCAATTAAATATAACAACTCATTCTTATATGCACTTTTTGCTTCTTCGTTATAGAAGAATTGTATTGGATATTCTAGCATTCCACCTATTTCTTGATTATATGGATTGTGTGACCATTCAGGATTCGTATTAGCAGAGAATTGTCCATGATTTAACAGTGTCAACATAATATAGACTTGATGCTCTTTAGCAAAGTTAAATAGATAATCTAGTCTTGCTAAAATATTCTGTCTTGTGTCAAAGTTATCATAGCTATCCTTATGAAGAGAAAAACTCCAAGATGCTAACCAAATTCTTGCCATGTTCATATCTACTTCATTCATTTTCTTAAACCAATTAAAGTAATCGTGTGTACCAAGTGAACTAGCATACCAAGCAAGATTGATTCCTGAAGGTATATAGGTCTCTTGGCTTTGTTCAAAGATGAAGTTACGTTTATTCACTTCATCTACTCTGATAAAACCAGCTGATCTTTTATCTTTATCAGAAACAATAAATTCTCCTGATTTAGTTTGGGTTGTTTGATTATTGATGATAAGTCTCATCTCATATTGCCATAAACCTGTTTCATTTGGTGTGATTCTCACACGGTAATGACTATATGAATTATCCCCCCAATTGATATATTCTTGGCCTTTAGTAATAAACCCAGCTTCATTGGTTTCTTTTCCAATTACATCTAGTTTAAGATAATCACGGTACCAAAAAGCATATTGATTATAAGCTTGTTGTGAAGGTTTTATAAAAGTCATCTCAACTCTTATTTCTTGATAATTATACGGATTGTAATCAGTTGAACTAACTCTTTTTTGTTCATCTTCAATAATATTAAACTCTAGTAATTCATCAACATAAATTCCTTCATTGACTATCTCAACTTCTTCAATAATCACTTGAGCTTCAGTTGTGTGAGTTGTAGAGTTAACATTTGAAGAAGTTGTCAAAGTATCTTGTGAAGGGGCACTTGTAGTTGGGCTAGTTGTTTCCATGGTCTTTGTCCTTTCTGATGATATACCATTACAAGCTATCAACGAAATAATCAATGATAAAAGAATCAGAATTCTCTTAAAAATCATTTCCCTAAGTCTCCGTCACGTCCTACAGCTTCATGATTTTCTTTGATATAATCAATCAGTTCATCAACCGTAGTATAAGCTAGAGCAACATAAGAATCCGCAGCACCATAATAGATGGCAATTCTACCTGTTGATGAATCTTGTAAAGAGGCGCAAGGGAAAACTACATTAGGGACAAAACCAATCTCTTCATAATCAGTTTCAGGAGTTAAAAGATAATTCTTGCAGCGGTATTTAACAATCGATGGTTCATCGATATCCAAAATAGCGCCACCCATTGAATAAACATAGCCATTACATGTATTGCAAACACCATGATAAAGCATTAACCAACCTTCAGATGTTTCAATTGGTGAAGCTCCACAACCGATTTTAAGTCCTTGCCACCAACCCGATCCACCTCTTTCCATAACATGACGGTGCTTACCCCAAAACTTTAGATCTGGACTTTCTGATATGAAGATATCACCAAAAGGGGTATGTCCATTATCAGATGCTCTTGAGAGAATACGGTAATTACCATTAATCTTTCTTGGGAAAAGCACTCCGTTACGATTGAAAGGAATAAAGGGGTTTTCTAATCTAACGAAAGTTAAAAAATCTGTTGTTCTAGCTAGGCCTATTGCTGGACCATGAGCTTCAGTACACCATATAACATAATATGCATCTTCAAGTTTGACAACTCTTGGGTCATATGCATAATAAGGATCCCATGGTTTATTATTCTCATCAACCATTTTAAGTTGATGAGATTCAAACTCCCAATCAATACCATTCTTACTTCTTCCCACCCGTAAATGTGGTAAAGTATGGACTGTTTCAGCTCTGAATACGCCAATGAACCCATCGCCCCAAGGCACAACTGCAGAGTTGAAGATTCTTGCTATCCCTTCAATTGGGTTTCTTTTAACAATCGGGTTTTTCTTTGAACGCCAAACAGGACTCTTACAATTTTCAGGTTTATCTTCCCAAGGTAAATTTACTAATGGGTCACCATAGATTTTATATTTGCTCATATTTTTTATTTCCTCACAATCTATTTAGTCAATAATCTCAATGATTATTGCAATGTCTTTATTAAAATTAGGTAATGTAATAGTGAAATTTTCTTGTGTTACACTAATATAATCAGTCTTGATAACACTCCCACTACTCGTGTTGTGATAAGTGATTTTATAATACCCTTGTTCTAAAGCAATTTCACTGATTTCAATACTATTGAAAACTCTTGTATTAGTTGAGTATAATAAGTAACTTTGATCGTAAACATATAAATATATCCTATCATTGAAAAGATAACCCATATAAGCTAAGGAGATATTGTTGATAGTCAAATGACTATTATTTGTTCTACTATTAAGATATGATAAATCACTACCACTTAAATCGAGTTTGCTAGCATAAGTAGCTATTCCTTGATAGATATGATAACTATCATACTTCTCAACCCAAGAATCCCACCACCAATGAGCTACACTTCCAAGTCCACCACCCATTACAGAACCCCATAAAGCTTGATGCAAAGTTAAATTTAAAGGATCTTTTTGATATTGATCATCTCCTCCATTACCACTGAAACCAACTTCACTGTAAATTACTGGTTTAGCAAAGAATTTATGGAGAAAGTATTGGTTCTTTGGTAATGTTTCTAAATGATCATAAATTCCATAATGATGAACATTAACAAAATCAATATTCTTTAAATTAAATACTTTATAATTATTTCCTGTGAAATTTTGATGTGCTAAAGATGTTGTAACTAAATGATTGTATGGATCAATACTCTTTATGTAATCAGCAATCTCTTGATGCCAAGCTAACCCGCTTGTAGCTTGATAACTCTCAATCCAATCAGCTTCATTAAAAATCTCAAATGCCATGATATGGTTAGAATAAGCATATCTTGCTATGATGTAGTTCAATTGATTCTTAAATAGATCTATTGCGTTTTGATCTGTAAAGAATTGACCTGGTTCATCAATTATATCTGCATAAGGATTAGAGCCATATCTACTTGTATACCAGGTATTGCTTGAAGCGGGCCACATCGGATTAACTTCTTTAGAAAACATCCCATGATGTAACAAACAGAGTTGAATGTAAATGCCATTTTCTTTTGCTAATTCTAAAGTCTTATCTAAAGAATACATATTGCTTTGTCTAGAATCATACACATATAAGTCATCCCAAAAGATTGAAAAACCCCAAGCCGCCATCCATACTCTTGCATAATTCATACCAACATCGCTCATATTAGGAAACCAAGAGCGATAATCATAATACTTTCTTTGAGCAGATGTATACCAACCTACATTTTGGCCAATCGGTATATATGAACTTGAGTCATCAAAAACTAACGTCTTTTTATTACTCTCATCAACTCGTACGAAACCTAAGTAATCAATCATTGAATCACTTACTTCATAACTCTTAGAAAATCTTTGAATTATAACACCATTAACTTCAACTAATACTGTTATCTGATATAATCCAACAACTTCGGGAAGATATCTTATTCGAAAATGAGGAATTCCTGTTTTTATATATTCAAGTAAGATATCATAGTCATCCTCTGTATCATTTACATAACCTTCTAATCTCAAGTTTGGATTAATTGTCGTTTCAGTTACTACTTCATCAAAATCTTGATACCAGAACCCCATGATATTAACGCTGTGATTATTAGGGTCTTTAATATAAGCATTAATCTTTATCTCTTGATAATCATAGACATTATCAATATTTTCAAGCAATTTTAAAGTATCACCTTTAAGCAAAGCAAACTCCCATAACTCACCAACATTAACACTTTGATTCAAACTGATAAAATCATCGAAGAGAATATCTTCTTCTTGCTCACTCAATCTAAGAATTGAGTAAGAATAGATAATCCCTTGATAATCTATAGAGATAATCTTATAACCACTCTCACCAAGAAATTGATCAATAATCATCGAATTATTAATACTTATCTCCTCAACTAAGGTCTCATCGATATCATAGATTTGTAGTTTTCCGCCAAACGTATCGATTGGTTCATCAAATTTGTATATGGTTTTATTAGGTTCAATAATTCGATAATATTTACTTACAGAAACCTCTATCAAAACCTCAATATCCTGATAACTCAGCTCAACAAAACACACTCCATAACCAACAGCTCTAATAATTCCTAAGGCATCTACACTCACACATGATTCATCACTGCTTGAAAAATTAATCACTTCTGCAAATGAGAGTGAAAAATTTGTGACATACTCTATTTTATGTAATGAATTGATTGGCAGTTCTAAAGAGTTTAATACTGGTGTTATCTCTTTTCTAAGAGTCGTGGTTTCAGTTTGACTGGATAGACTACTTGTTTGGTTGTTGCAAGCAACAAAGCAAGCTATAGTTACAAATACCAAACAAATAAGAATCAGTTTTTTCATTTAATTCTCCGCTTCTAATGTTGAGACAGATTCTCTTTCAATTATCGTTCCTGGAACTAGGATTCTATCATAGGTTTTTTGAGGATTATTGATCTTCTTACTGATGATTTTCACAGCTGTTGAAACCATTTTTTCAATGTTATTATCAACAGTTGTAATTTGTGGCATTGAGATTGTTGAAAACAAACTATTATCAAAGCCCACAACCGAACAATCATCAGGTACAACTTTACTTAATGTCTTAAGTTTATTAATCAAAGAAAAAGCAACTCGATCACAATTACAAACAAAAGCACTAGGCAAATCATCTGGAAGAATCAAATCAATGAACTTACCAGAAAGATCCCTGTCTTCAATCACATAGTCACTGCGTAAGGGAATATCATTTTCAATAAGAGCTTTATGATATCCTAAATACCGATCTTGAATACTTGATGTTGCTTTGATTGAGCCAACATAAGCAATTTTTCGATGACCTCTTTCAATTAGAAGATCAGTTAATTGATACCCAGAAAAGAAATTATCAACAACAACTGAATCGATAATTGTGTGCTGTAAGTAAAAGTCAAAGTAAATCATCGGTATTGTTATCTCTTCTAATGTCTCTAGATATGGATTTGATAATTGACCAAGGACGATGATACCATCAACTTTTTTCTCGTTATAAACTCTTGGTAAAACCAAGTTTTTTTCTGTATCATGACTAATAATTTCCATGATTCCAGATTGTCCATATGTATCAAGCTTCTTAATTATCTCTCCACAAACAGTAAAGTAATATGCCTCGTTATCCATCACATATTTTTCCGAAATCAAAATACCAATATTGTATTGTCTATCGGTTTTTAGACTTCTAGCAGAATTATTGATACGATATCCCATAGCCAAAGCGGTTTCTTTGATTTTATTTCTTAACTCTTCAGAAACTCCTTCTTTACCATTTAAAGCTTTTGAAACACTAACTTTTGAAATATTCAAAGCTTTAGCTATTTCCAACATACTAACTTTTTTCATAAATTACCTCAATTCATTGATAAGTGTCATATAGACAATTAATCTTTAGTTTATTTAATACTTCATTTCTTTTAAGCTTGCTATTAAAAGTTATTGTTCGCTTTTGATTAGCTAAGAGGTTAAAGAAGTTGTCTGAGAAAACAATGTCTTCTCCAAGTACTTTTACTTCTAGATATTTTACAAAGGTGTCTGTGCTAATCTCAAGTGCAAAAAGTCCGTCATTATCAATAAGTGCTGATTTAAAATTTGGTTTTTGCAATTTTAAATACTTATCTGGTACAAATGATACATAATTTTCATAAATTTTAGTTTCTGTCTTAAAACTAACATATAGAACTTTATCCATAAAGTCATTTTGTGTTAAATCAAATTTTAAGTCATAAAAACGTTTTGAACTCTGTTTATCAATTGTCACTAATCTTGATTCTTCAAAAAGCACATTTCCTGTAAAATCGACAAAACTATACTTTAACTCACCAGATACATCAACTAACAAATCGTTAGTTAAGTAAACTTTTGCTTGATTTTTCTTTTCTTCGATACTGACAAGCAAATCATCATAAAATTTCTTGGAATGATAATACAAAGCTTTAAGTCTTCCATAATAATCAATTGAAGACCAAGAAGCAACAGGCCAACAATCATTTAGTTGCCAATAAAGAATACCCATACAAACACCATAATTCCTACGCCAATGCTCTACTCCATATCTAATCCCTTCAGCTTGAATCAATTGCGATACACTCAGCAATGATTCAAAGTTTTTTGGGTATTTAAACATTTTTCCGATGTAGTCAAGTATTTTTGAGTTTGCGGTCTTATTCTTTTGATGTTGTTCCATCACATAGGAAAAAATGTTTAAATCTTCTGTTCTTGCAAAAGTATTGATTGTTTCAAGACTTGGAAAGGATTGTAAACCAAATTCAGACATAAAACGAGGAGTGTATTTCCGGTAATAAGAGATAGGTTCTAGATTATGCCAAACTCCCCAATAATGCATATCTCCATATTTATCTGAGTTTGAATTAACGAATAATTCTTTACTAGCTGGTGAAGAACGCCAATAAGGTATTTCTGTGGTGATATTCTTGACAACTTCAGGTAATACTTCGACATATTGTTTAATAAAGGATTGTTTTGAGAATTCTAGTTCAGATATATTCCATTGTTCAATCGCTGTTTCGTTTTCATTATTTCCACAGATCAAAGCTAGTGATGGATGTAGTCTAATTCTTTTAAGGTTAGATTGGACTTCTTTGATAATGTTGTCCTTAAACGAAGATTTATCCATCGGATAAATCGAACAAGCAAACATTAAATCCTGCCAAACTAATATTCCTAGTTCATCACAAACGTCATAGAAGAAATCAGGAGGGTAGATTCCACCACCCCATACCCTAATCATGTTGTGATTGGCGTTGATAGCTTTTTCCAGTAAACTTCTCGTTAATTCGTAGCTAGTTCTTCCTAAAAGATTGTCTTCAGGGATGTAATTAGCTCCTTTAGCAAAAACTTTAATCCCGTTGATAATAAAGGTAAAACTCTGTCCGTACTCATCATCAATTTGTTCTAACTTGACTGTTCTTAATCCAATTCTTTGGTTAAATTGTTGAACTAGACTGTTTTCTTTTTTTAAACATAAACTTAATTTATAGAGATTACTTTCGCCATAACCATATACCTGCCAAAGTTTTGGATTTTCAATTCTAATTATAATTGATTTGTTTGTCGCTAAGGAAGATTTTTCAAATACTACTTGTTCTTGTGGATCTATCAATTTTAAATCGATTGAATAGTCATTAAGACACTCAAAATGATCAACATAGTTAATTTCAATGGTTAATTCAACTGAGTTTTCCAAATGATTTTGTAAAACATTGATTTCTTGAATCTCTACTTCAGGAACTGATTTGATATAGACATCTCTGAATATCCCACCATCGGGAAGTTGTGGACCCCAGTCCCAGCCAAACATATAATGGGCTTTTCGAAGATGGATATAACCTCTCATACTCTCGCTTGCATGATATAGAGATTTATCGTAGTTTAAGTTCTCTTTTTCTATATATTCAATAGGAGATAGAATTTCAATATGTAAATGGTTATTCTTCTCTCTTAAAACATCACTGATATCAACTTGATAAGTGATATGCATGTTATCAGTTTTGAGTATTAATTTTTTGTTTAAATATATCTCACTTAAAGTATCAATTCCTTCAAAGACAAGCGTGTTTTTATTACCTAGATATGATTTATCAAAATCAAAGTAATGATCATATGAATAATCTAACCTCATCCATTCTCTAACAAGATATTCATTGTCTTGATCAAATGGATCAGGAATAATTTGATTTTCAAGTAACGCTTGATAAATTGAACCTGGCACAGAAGCCATTAAATTAACATTTTTACCTTTGATTGAAAGAAGGTATTCTCCATGTAAACTAATCTTTAAGTTATTTAAGTTATTCGTCATAAATATTTCTTACAATTTCCCTTCCTGTGAGTTCGTGAATATAATCAGCTAAATCTCTTGCGACATTAATGCTTGTTTGGACATTAGGATGATAATTAGCTCCATAAGGATTGCTATTAGTTCCAGCCCCTTCCATCTCAAAAGCAAAAACTACTGTCTGACCAATTTCGCTGTTAGCTAAATTGATTATTTCAAGTGTTATTGCTTCTAGGAGACCTTGTTCATTCATCAATCCATAAGCAACGATTATTTTTGCGTTTGGATACATATTGTTAAGTAAAACTAAGAAATCAACGTAATCAGCTTTAAACCTATCCTCAAGAGCAGTTTTATCTTCTGTAGACATTGTTCTATAACTTGAAGCATTAAAATCATTTGTTCCAAGATTTACTACGATAACATCAGGGATAAAATTAGAAATATCCCACTTTCCTAAAGCAGTTAAAACCCGATTAGAAGCATCAATTGCAACATATTCAAAAGCATTAGGTATGTTCTCAACTTCTGAGATACCTCCAAAACTAGGGTTATGTGAGAATCCTGGAGTATTATATCCTCTTGAAACTCCCCAACCACTTGCTGAGAAAATCGATATCTCAGCATCCAACATAAATGTTGTTAAATAAGCAAAAGCGTTTAATCCATCAGAATTAGCTGTTGTTTTACTATCTTGTAAGGTTCCTAAGTTTCCATATCCAGTTGAACTAGAAGCCGCAATAAATTGGATGCTAAAAGATTTAGGTTGTGGTGGGTTGGTAAAAGTACCATCAGTAGATAACGATTTTAAAGCTGTGTTTGAATCGATTGCTTCTGAACGCTTTAGTAGTTTTACAGTATGATAACCCTCTTCTAATCCCTCTACTAGAGTATATTCACCTTCAGCTTGGTCTAAAACGATTAAACTCCCCTTAGTTGAATCATCTTCGCCATCTATAAGTACAACTAAATGAGGTTGTTTTCCGTAGACATTATAATTTGAAGCTTTTAAGACTGCTTTTAACTCTGTGCCATAAAAAGCAACTTCAAACCCACTAGCAGTGAAGTAAAAGTATTTAACTTCTTCTACTTCGTTATAGTAGTTTCTTCCTAACCATCTGATGTATTGATGATTGTTCATCTGCGAACCCTCCAACACATTAATTGCCAATAGATCAACGATTTGAAATTCATCTATTACAGTTAAATCTGAATCAATAAAACCAGGAGACATAGCTTTAATCTGGAATTTATATGTTCCAACTCCCAGTAAAAGAGCTAGATTAAATCCATTAGTTATATTATATTCACCTAACAAGACATCATCTTCACCATAAATATAGATACGATATTTCTGAGCATTTTCTACAGAAGAAAATGTAATGATGTTATCTAAAACCCCAACAAGACCAACTATATCTAGTTTTGATAACTCAGTCGTCTCTGTAGAAGAAACCGTTGTTTCAGTTTGAGTTGCAGTCGAGGTTTGAGTGGTTTGAGTGGTTGTTTGTGTTGAAGATGAAGTAGTTTTAGATGTTGTAGTATCTGTTTGACACGCGCTAAACAAGACAAAAAACGCTATGACCATCATCATAATTAATATTTTCTTCATAGGTTACTCCTTAAATGTT
>Ga0334890_1001611_pt1 | contig 29197 bp, 34 predicted proteins | sample GraSluR1_MG_3_FD_207220 | JGI IMG/M metagenome (GOLD analysis project Ga0334890, IMG submission 207220) | Sludge microbial communities from methane-producing bioreactor in Wageningen University, Netherlands - Granular Sludge_31_08-R1 | ecosystem: Engineered > Bioreactor > Anaerobic >... | reverse complement strand
TGGTACCGGGCTTGCACCGTCCCCGGCTCGCTAAAACGTTCACCTTGAAACGTACTCTCTCCGTCAATGCCTTTGAATATTAAATTATAAATAAATATACAGATTTAACCGTGTTTTGTCAATCACTTGTCTGATTTTTTAGATTAATTATTAAGGGACAAGGGGACAGGTTCCTTGTCCCATTATGAATAAATAGGATATTATATTATATGAGGTGATATTAATGGCGAGAACTGCACGGAAAAAAAGTAAATCCGGAATTTATCATGTAATGTTGCGGGGAATAAATAGACAAGTAATTTTTGAAGATGATGCGGATAAAGAAAAGTTTCTTGAGACATTGAAGTCATATAAAGATTTGAACAAGTATAAAGTCTACGCGTATTGCCTTATGGAGAATCATGTTCATTTGCTGATAGAAGAAACAGAAGAGCCTATCGGACAATTTATTAAGAGAATTTGTGGGAGTTATGTTTATTGGTACAACCGCAAGTATGATCGAATTGGGCATTTATTTCAGGATAGATTCAAGAGTGAAGTAGTCGAGGATGATAGCTACTTCTTAACAGTTCTGCGCTATATTCACCAAAATCCATTAAGAGCAGGGTTAGTTGCAGATATTGAAAAATACAGATGGAGCAGTTATCATAATTATCTAGAAAAAAGCGGATTTGTAGATGCCGGTTTTGCCTTGGCAATGTTTTCGGATATCAGCACACAAGCACTTAAAAGTTTTACAGAGTTTATGAATGAAATGAACGAGGATATATGCTTGGATTATGAAGAAAGAAAACGGCCATTAGACAGCGATGTCAATAGGTGCCTTTTGCAATACGGTATTAGTAACATAAGCACTATACAGCAGATGGAAAAGGGTAAACGGGATGAGATTATCAGGACAATGAAATCAATCGATGGCGTTTCAATAAGACAGTTATCAAGGGTAACCGGAATATCAAAAAGTATTATTGATAGGGCTTAGCATGGGACAGTGGACCTGTCCCCTTGTCCCCGCCCTTGTCCCCGGTTTTTACTTATTATCCGCTGACCCGTATTACTGTCAGAGCTTTTTCTGCTTCGGAAGGGAGAACTTCCGGGTAAGACATAACGTGAAAAGGTTCATTTATCAGATTTATCTTTTTCGGTAGCATATAATTCCGGCTTTATTGATAGGATTTGATCTGTAAAATCGTCCGGTTTTTCCAGAGAAAGCATAATTCGCGCTACCCCCGGAATCTCATTAATCATTCCCTGAAAGCATCGCGGCCCTTTCAAAATCAACTCCACATTGCAAATACTGCCAAGTCCCAGGTAAAACAAACCCGGATGGGATTTAACCATACCCGGACTCATAGTGCCGTTCGGAGCAGTCAGGGAAATTCTTTGCACCCTGGCGATGTCGTCCCAACATATTTGCCAATTGCAGCGCAAACCAAGCCGTAAATTCATTCCGGTTAAGCTGAGACTATGATTATAAATGTCCATAGCACGATAGTCAGCCCAGAGGAACATGATAGCCCACAATCCCAATAACAAATGCAGCATTTTCCAAACCATCCAACGATGAGGGAGTAGAATCGTAACTACAATGATTTCCAATAAACATAGAAAAATAAAGACTTTGACAAAAAAGGCGTATGAATCTCTGCAGGTGCCAAAACCCGGTTCGCCATTCGCAACGGCTTTCCCTTTTAGAGATAAATAAAGAGTGTGGTAAAGACGGGGTTCAAGAATAAGCATGCGGGCTATCCAGGGCGAGACTATGATTTCCAGGGCATTCTGCCAGGCATCAAGCACCTCCCAGCCTTCGCTTTTTAATCTCCGGTAGCGGCGGACAATTTTACTGATATTTATGAGGCATATGACTATAAACAGTAATTCCAAAACGGCTGGCAGCAAAAGACCATACCACAGATTATCCTTGGAGACTGCACCGGTATTATGTGCAATAATACCGCCAACCACGACTATCATTAGTATTGGCAGAGTATAGCGCCGAAGTCTGTTTAACTGCACTGCTTTTCTGCACATAGAACTCCTCCTTATCAGGTATTACGGCTAATTGCGGTTTTGTCCGCTGCTTTTACCGGACTCTAAATACTCCCCCAGTATTTCTACAAATTTTATCTGAGCAGGGGAATATACTTCTGCAAACATATCCCGCCACAAGGAGTTCAGGGATTTTTGCAAAGCTGATTCATGGCTCATGAGTTTTTGATAAAAAGGAAGGCTCTTTATAAATTCGGCATACTCACTCGCCAGTTCCTCGACTACCGGCGAATCAGGTAAGAGCTCAGCTATCGCAGATATTTTAGTACCAAAAACCAAGGAATCATAGTACTTATCGGGATTATCTCTGAAATACTCAGCTACTTCGCGTAGAATATCCTCATAATCCACACCCCACTGCAAATCATCTATAATCTCATATAGCTTCCGTTCTTGCTCGTATATTTCCGGGCAAATATCCAGGTATTGTTCTCGGGCTTCTTCTCCCAGTATGGCAACAACCATTTTGAAAGATGGCGATTCATTGGTGCATTCCAGTAAGTTTTCCTGTTCTTCCTGCAACAAGGTCTGGATTTTTTCCACTCGCTCGGTCAAGATCTGGATTTGATTCAACAGCTCGGTTTGCATAGCGAGCAAAACCGAACGAAAAGACTTATGGCCGCCCGGTTCACCCAATATTCCCCTGATCTGCTCCAGGCTCAAACCCAGGTATTTGAGGCGTTTGATGGATCGCATACGATTCAATTCAGCCACCCCATACAAACGATATCCGCCTGGTGAGCGTTTCGCTTCAGCCAGCAGGCCCATCTTGTGATAGTGGAGTACCGTTTTTACGGTCACTCCGGTCAGTTTTGCAAATTCCCCTATTTTAAGTTGTTTCTCCAAGCTTCATCCCACCTTAAGGGAAGTATAAACCCCGACCTAAGGTCGGGGTCAAATAGTATTTATATTTTTTAAGCTTTGAATTCTCTGATTAATTGAACAAGGGACCTGTCCGTCCCAATGCATATCATTTATTAAAGGATAATACTCATAGCTAGGCGATCTTTACCGTCCCCGTACTCGTTCTTTCGATGCTCGATTACCTCAAATCCGAGCTTACGCTGGTACACCGCTACCGCAGAATGGTTTTCAGAACTAACGGTAAGTTCGATATTAGTTATATTATAACGCTTCAGTTCTTCCATACTGTCGCGCAACAAGGTAGTCCCCAGGTTTTTGCCACGATGAGATTCATCAATTGATATTCCGATTAAGTATGCTATGGAAGGTTGCTCCCAGTCTCTCATGTATTCCGCTACCCCGACAACTTCGCCCTGCAATCTGATGCAGAAAACCAATCCATGGCGAATAAAAGGAACAAAAGTCCATTCGTTCAATCCCCCTCCTTCAAAAGCCTGAGTCTCCATCTCGGCCAATCTCTGGATGAGTTTTGTTTCTGGTGTTCTGATGATTTCAACCATTTATCGTCCCTCCCTAATCAATATTTCTCAAATTGATTTACGCCGATTTCCTGGTTTTTATCCCTATAACACCTGATCGGCATCCTTAGTTATGCTGGTAAATAAATGATTAGGAGTAACAGCAATCTTTCACATTAGGGGGACACTCAATGATAGTTGATCCAGAAGGCATAGTGTTACAAGAAGGCGGGGATGTCCCGGTATTATTAACTAAAATACTGGATTTAGATAAAGTCCGATGTCCGGCTTCCAAGCTCTGACATCCGCTGTCCGTTGTCTATATCTTAAACGTACTTACTATTTTCTGTACATTGTCCACATAAGTATTTAGTGATTCGATTTCGGCAATCATAGCATTTATCGATTGTTCCTGTCTTTCCGACAAATCAGTAACCCCTCTGGAATTGGCGGCTGTTTGCTGAGCAATGGAAGCAACTGCATTTACATTATCAACCAGGTGGTCGGTGGAGGCTGACATTTCTTCCGTAGCAGCCGAGATTTCTTGAATCTCAGCATTTATTTGCTTAACCGAACTTACGATAGTGTCAAAAATATCACTGGTGGCCTTTATAGCTTCTGCCTGCTGGGTATAAACTTCCTTGGTGGTATCCATATCTGTAACTACCTGCTGAGTATTATTTTGCATTTGCTTTATTAGAGCGGTTATTTCTTGGGCCGACTCAGCCGATTGTTCGGCCAGGGTTCTAACCTCTTCTGCTACCACGGCAAATCCCTTACCGTGTTCTCCAGCCCTGGCTGCTTCGATAGCTGCGTTTAGAGCCAGTAGGTTAGTCTGGTTAGCTATATTTCCTATTACCTCAACGATTTGTTCTATCTTGGTTGAATTCTGGTTTAACATCTCCACCGCCTGGCTAACGGCTTCGATGGCGGCATAACTAGCTTCCATTTTGGAATTCTGAAGATTAACCGCTTCCACCCCTTTCTGAATGGTAGATTCAGTATTAAGGGATATTTGCACACTCTTCTGGGTATTGGCAGCTACCGTATTAATAGTTTCTGCCAACTCCGTAATAGACTGGGTAATCGTACTGGTAGCTTCGGCCTGGGTATCTGCACCAGTTGCTATCTCATTAGTCGAAGCCGAGACTTCCCGGGCAGCAACTTCCGTCTGCTGCGACAGGCCCCACAGGGTCTGAGATGACTCTACAATTGTACGAGTGGCGTTATTCGTTTCACTAATTAATTGGTGCAATTTGGCAAGCATATTATTCAGGTTGTCAGCGACCCGGGCCATATAGCCCTCGTTTATGTTTGTAATCTTTTGAGTTAAATCACCTTCAGCAACATGATTGGCAATCGCCGCCATGCTCAAAGAAGGGTCGACAAATTCTTTCAAATTGCGAGAAGAGGAGAAAAGGCCGATAAATAGTCCGCCAACCCCGGATACAACCGCAGGAAACAGCACGATATGCAAAGTGGGAAATTTTAACAATAGTGCACCAATTATAAATCCTACAATCGCGCCTCCTAAACCTGAACGAAGGCAGACCTTAAACTTCATTGCTCGCTTTTCCTTTTTATTATCATCTCCGCTACCCAATCTAATACCCCCCCTATTTGTCTCTCTTAAACAAGACTTCGTAAGATTTGCATATAATCCTCTTATTATGGCGAATTTTCTACAATAAGTAATATTATAGTAACGCATAGGACCACTGCATTTAGGACGAGGATCTATTAAACCATAACGTATTTTCCATTTAATTTACTTAACTTGCTGACCAAAAAACCGGTTGATAAGCCCGGCAAAACAATGACATAATCGTTAAAACAACCGGTATTGACACAAAAGTGCATCCCTGTTTGGTACAATGTTAATAACCACAAAAACACGGCCAAACGTAAAAAGGATGCACAATATCATTTTACATCAAATCGATCCATCTGAAAAGGTTATTAACGAAATCCAAAAGCACTTTAATAATCATAAAACCAGCCAACTGTTTGTCACTGTCTATCTTTGCCATTCAAAAAAAAACAACGAATATAGTAATATTGAAATGTATTTTAAAACTGGAAGAAGGAGATAACATGAAACGTTTTAGCAAAGCCATCCTCAAGCTTATTCAGGGACTATCCAAAGCAGTTTTACGTTTTCCGTTAACCGTATTCTTTTTGATTTGTTGTACCACCTTGACCTGTTACATGATTTCTCTGCATAAAAGCCCCGATTTAATCGTCCAAAAGCTGATGTTTGTCTTTCTGCTGGGTTCTTTCATAGGGGTTACCGCCCAGTTTGCCTGTGAACGTTTTCCACGCCTGGCCAGGCTGCGTTGGGCGCTATATGCATTATCCGCCCTCCTTACCCTGGGCTATTATTTTATCATTTCCCCGGCACCGGCCATAGATTATGGGGTAGGCGCCCGGACATCGGTGGCGGTATTCTCCATGTTTTGTGCTTTCATTTGGTTGCCATCTTACCAGGGTAAGTTTGACTTTAACAGCGTGGCCTTGATTCACTTTAAATCGGCCTTAACATCGATTCTCTATGCTGGAGTGCTTGCGGCCGGCCTGGCATCGATTATTGGGGCTATCGATATCCTGCTCTTTAAGGTCAACAGTGATGCTTATGGCTATATGATGGCCATCGTTTGGATTCTTTTTGCAACCACTTATTATCTATCGCTCCTGCCCCGTTTCAATTCGGAAACGGAATTGGATCGAACTTATGCCCAGGAGGCGAGCCAGTGCCCTCATTTTCTGGAGATACTGATTTCCTATATAGCTGTTCCATTGGTTGCTGGGTATACGCTGGTTCTGCTGGCTTACTTCGTCAAAATCGGGGTTACCATGAACTGGCCCTCCGGTCAGCTTGGACCAATGATTTTGGCTTATTCTGCTGCCGGACTCATCATCTATATTCTGGCCAGCGGGCTGGAAAACCGCTTTGCTGTCCTTTATCAGCGTATCTTCCCTAAGGTATTAATCCCAATTGTAGTTATGCAGCTTATTTCCGTATATATACGACTAAGTGCTTATGGTGTCACGGAATCCCGCTACTATATTGCTTTGTTTGGTATCTTTTCTATTGTAATTGCTATGGTGCTATCCTTTACGCCGGTCAAGAAAAATGGACTCATTGCTCTCCTGGCAGCGGGTTTTGCTATACTTTCGATTCTTCCGCCGGCGGATGCTTTCACAGTATCACGTAACAGCCAGATAACCCGGTTGGAAAACTACCTGCAGACAGAGGGCGTATTAGTGAATGGAAAGATTAACCCTAAGAGCGATGCTGATATGACCTTGCGACTGGAGACCACCAGTATCTTAAACTACCTGGAAAGGCGACGCTATCTTAAAGAGGTTGCCTGGCTTCCGGCTGATTTTGAAACAAGTAGCGATATGGAGAAGACCCTGGGTTTTGAGCCCGCTTACAAATATCTAGGGGTCGACCAGAACAACTTCTTCGCCCATTTAGATATGCAGAAGCCAATTAACATTGAGGGCTATGATGTTATGCTCCAGGCTGGTACTTACAGAGGGATGGACCCCAAAGAAATCATGACTTATAACTTTGAGGTGCGCGGATTCTCATATAAACTCATACTTGACCCCGTGTCAGCAAAGGAAACCCGGGTATCAGTTCAGAATGCTGCGGGCGATAAACTGATATCCACCGGTTTATATGATTTTGCTGTTTCCATTACCGGCATCAGTAACCGTCCCAAGGAGGCTCTGGATGCTGAAGATTTGACCCTGGATGTTGAAAATAAGAACTGTAAAATGCGAATTGTTTTCCAGAATATCGGCATTACCTATGGTACTGGCGGAGACGCTGGGGCTGATTACAACATGTTTATCCTGATTTCGCTTCCAGCTCAAAGTTAACCATAAGTGGAAGATGAACTGTTTATCCAAGCTTTATCCCACCTTAAGGAAAGTATAAACCCCGACCAAAGGTCGGGGTTAAATAATATTGGTATTTTTAAAGCTTTTGATGAATTCTATGATTAGTGGGACAAGGGACCTGTCCCCTTGTTCCATCCAGCCAGGATAAGGTCTGTACAACTGCAAAGTGTATAATTACAAGCTTTTGTATACACTCGTGGAAGCGAATCACTTGCCTCATAAAAGCTGCTGTAATCCTGCTCCCTGGCTAAAACGACATAGTTACTTATTATACCGAAAAGGCATCTTAATACCTTTCTTCAAGCTAACCTTATTTTCAGACTGCAAATCGGTGGTTAGATAAAGGTAGTATGGTTGATCCTCAATATAGGATTGATCCGGTTTAATATTAATTGTTCTGGCAGTTGTAGTAATAGCGGCCGGTAATTTGGTACCCTGGCTGCCGGTTATATACACACTGTCTTTATTTACTGAACTGGCATCCAAATCCTTATTAAAGGTAATCGTCCAATCCTTTAATGGCTGGTCTGTAACCTTTTCATCTCGTAAATCCCAATCCGGGGTCAATGAGGGTTCAATTTTATATAGGTATAAATCTTTATCGGGTGTTGAATATACGATTCTTCCGTTGTTAAAATCTACACAGTAAGGTTCAACATTTCCATAATCGGCTACTGTCACTACTTGCTTGCCGTCGAATAAACATAATTTATTTTTTTCTTCTTGATTCTGCGTCCAGACGATTTTTCCATTGTCCAAACCTACTAAAGCCATGCCCGTACTGGATGTTATCAGTCGGGCTGATTGTCCATCAAAATAATGGAGGGTATGTTTTTCCGCGTCATTTCTTTGTATCCAGGCTAATTTGCCATCCCTAAAAGTATATTCCGGAAATAGTTCATTCATTCCCCCAATGAGCAGGAAGCTTCCGTCTTTGGTTGATCCAATTTCATTTACTTTTTGCCCGTCATATAAATAGAGCTGATAATCATTACTAGATGTCGGACCAATCCAAGCGATTTTTCCGTTCTCAATTTGATAGCCACCGTAGGTTGCAAACGGGGCAATTATTGGCTGTACATTTTGGCCATCATATACATATAATTTTTTTTCATATTCCCAGTAGAGTTTGCCACTATAAAAAGTTAACCGGGTAAACTCAGTAACTGAGCCTAGTTGGGTCACTTTTTGGCCATCATAATAAACCAACTTAAAGCCATCGGATTCATCCCTGTCTATCCAGGCCAATTTGCTATTATTCAAGCAAATTGAGTACCTGTTGCCAATTGGGCCAAGCTCCTTTGTTTGTTGTCCGTTATAATATTTTACTTTATAAACTTTGCCTGCTTCATCCATGATTGTCCAGGCCACTTCACCGCTGTTAAGTCGAAGAATAATATCGTCATTCCCACTAGAAGATTCTAATTCATTCACCTTTTGGCCATCATATAAATAAAGCTTTTTTTGAGAGTCGGTCTTTATAGTCCAGGCAAATAAGCCTTTATCATATGCAGTTCGAGGGATATCCCCCCAGAATGAAGCTTTATTATAGGTAGCTATATCCTGTACCTGTGTACCGTTAAAATGTTTTAGTTTGCAACCCCCTTGGCTGTTGTAGGTAAACCAGTATGCATGGCCATTACCAACCTCTATGGACTGTCCCAGGAATTCATCTTTAGTGGAGTATATCTCGTTAAGCTTCTGACCATCAAAAAAACTTAGCTTATAGCCCGGTAGAATACCGGAATCATCAAAGTTATATAATCTACATAAAACATTACCGTTTTCATCTGAATAAAGACAAGCATAGTTATAATCCGTTTCCGGAGCAGGGGTTAACCGGATTGTCTCGGCCTGCACCGTATTGATCCATACCATAGCTGCAGTCATCATGAACGTTATCCAGGCCATAAAAATTATTGACCTTTTCATCACCTTTACCACCTTTCCCATTCGCAGGCATATGACCTGTAAGATTATTCAAAATAGACATAGGAAAAACAAAGCACTGAGGAAATAGATAAAGCTATTGTATAAGAAAAATACCATATGGTCAATTATTTGGGAAGTAGGACCCGGGACATCGAAATGACTGATGACTTTAATTAATAAACCCCGACCAAAGGTCGGGGTTAAATAATATTGGTATTTTTAAAGCTTTTGATGAATTCTATGATTAGTGGGACAAGGGACCTGTCCCCTTGTCCCAAGCTTTGATTAAATCTTTAGAAGCCCTTTACCAGCCGGGATATCTGGCTTACCTGTTCATACATCTTCAGGAAGTTTTCCGGGGTTAAAGACTGTTTGCCATCGGAAAGAGCCTGGTCCGGATCCGGGTGCACTTCTACCATCAAACCATCCGCCCCTGCAGCTATGGCTGCGCGGGCCACGGGAGTAACCATTTTCCATTTCCCGGTAGCATGACTGGGATCCACAAGCACGGGCAAATGAGAAAGCTCCTTGAGCAGGGCCACCGCCCCTATGTCAACGGTATTGCGCAAATAGCTTTCAAAGGTTCTAATTCCCCGTTCACATAAGATTACATGGGGGTTTCCCCCATCCAAAACATATTCCGCCGCCAGGAGCCATTCCTCTATAGTCGCAGACAATCCACGTTTGAGCAGTATAGGCTTATGCAATTTTCCCAGCTCTTCCAGCAGGGAATAGTTTTGCATGTTTCTGCTCCCCACTTGCAAAATATCAATATTATCACCAAGAAGCTCCAAATCCCGAACATCCATTATCTCTGTCACCAGGGGCAGCCCCGTAATACGGCGAGCTTCCAGCATTATTTCCAGACCTTGCCGACCCAGGCCCTTAAAGGAATACGGTGAGGTGCGGGGTTTAAACAAACCACCGCGCAAGGCGTGAGCCCCGGTCTCCCGGAGAAAGCGGGCAATCTGGAGGTAGCCCTCCTCGCTTTCCACCGCACAGGGTCCGGCAATAATCGTACAATAGCCCTCACCGATGAATAAAGGTTCTGTTCTAGTATCTATCTTAATATGGGTATAGCTTCCTTTTTTATCCCATGAAGCCAGTTTAAACGGTTTCATTGCATCATCTCCAGCTATATTGTACAACAAAGAAGATAAAAACGCTTAATCAGTTTTGGAAAATTGATAACATTTAATTCTTGTCCATTAAACAGAATACAAATTATTCTTGACAAAAGAATATTAAGATTATACTGTATATATATATTATACACAGTATGCACTGCAGGAGTGATTCTAATTGAACATCGTAATTTCCAATCGCTCGGAGGAACCGATTTACCATCAAATTTACCAGCAATTGCGGGGGGCTATTGTACGGGAAGAACTGAAGGCCGGGGAGCCCTTGCCATCCATTCGCAGCCTGGCCCGCGATCTGCAGGTCAGTGTAATTACCACCAGGCGGGCTTATGATGAGTTGGAGCGGGACGGATACATTGAAACCGTGGCTGGCAAAGGCTCTTTTGTGGCTCCGCAGAATGCGGAATTGCTGCGGGAAAAGCGGGTAAACCTAATCGAAGAAAAACTGGGGGCAATAATACAGGAAGCCCGTAGTCTGGGACTCAGCTTGCCGGAGCTGCAACGTATTGTGGAGTTGTTGTACGAGGAGGGTTTGTAGATGGAAAATGTTCTGGAAATTAAAGGACTCAGCAAAAACCTGGGGAGCTTTCGCCTGGATAAGGTCAGCTTTTCTCTACCCCGCGGATACATTATGGGTTTTATCGGTCCCAATGGAGCAGGAAAAACCACCACCATCAAACTGCTGATGAACCTGATGCATCGTGATGGCGGGGATATTCGGGTATTTGGCCTGGATAACCGCCGCTATGAAAAGGAAATAAAACAGCGTATTGCTTTTGTATATGACGAAAGCCATTATTATGAGAATTTGAGCCTGCTGGACAACCGTCGTATAGTGGCCCATTTTTACCGGGATTGGGATGAGAAAGCCTTTCAGCGGCGTTTACGGGACTTTGACCTGCCGCCCCACAAAAAGTTGAAAAACCTCTCCCGCGGTATGCGCACCAAATTCGGCCTGGCCATAGCCCTCTCCCATGCTGCAGAGTTCCTGCTTATGGATGAACCCACTTCCGGACTGGATCCGGTGTTCCGCAGCGAATTGATGGATATCCTGCAGCAATTGCTGGTAGAAGAAAACAAAAGCGTGCTGTTCTCCACCCATATCACTACTGATTTAGAACGGGTGGCGGATTATATCTGTTTCATCAACCAGGGTCGAATCGTGCTCTGCCAGAGTAAGGACGAAATGCTGCAGGGACATGTGCTGGTAAAGGGAGCTTTGGAACAGCTAAGCCCAGAGGCGGAAAAAATGTTTATCGGCTTGCGCAAGAATCACTACGGCTTTGAGGGTTTAAGTGCCGATCCCCAGGGTATACGCCAATTTTTTGGCGATGGGGTGTTGATGGAGTCGCCGGGGCTGGACGAGATTATGGTTTTTTATGTAAGGGGGCATCACCATGTTTAAACTGCTATTGAAGGATCTGCTGGTTTTAAAAAGTTCGATTATTTGGGCGATGACCTACCTGCTGGCCATTATCGTTATTTTCTCCATGACCCCACCATTTGATAAATTCATATATATTATGGCTGGTTACGGTGCTACCTATATATTGATCATGGGAGCCCTGATGGCGGAATTCAAAAATAATTCCGACATACTCTTGAACAGTTTGCCGGTCAAGCGGCATGAAATAATACTCTCCAAATATTTGACTGCCCTGATCCTGACCTTGCTGGCCCTGGCTGTGGCCGCGATTCTGGGACTCATAATAAACTTACTGCCCCTGCCCCTATCCATACGACTAATGAGCGGGATGGATGCAGCTATCGTTTTGCTGATGGCGGCATTAACCCTGACAATTGTTATGCCGGTAAACCTTATATTCAGCAACCAGGCGGCCCGAGTAGCCATAGTTATGGTTTTCATGCTGCTGTTCTTTGCTCCGGTATGGATTAAAGGCTTTATTATGGACAAGCGCCAGGCCGAATGGGCACAATTCCTAATTAATACGGCAGTTTCCCACCCTGTACTCTTGCTGGCGGCAGGGGCTGGCTTGCTGCTGCTCCTGCTGGCCTTGTCGCTTATTATCTCCCTGCGTTGGTATGAAGCCAGGGATTTCTAAATATCATTCAGAACGGGTTTTAAAATACCATGGCTATACTTACGTAATGCACAATAGATTTTCATGCCGTAGCCATGAATAGCTCAACATGCTATCATTTATACAAAGCTCAGACAAGCATTCTAAATCAAGGATCTCGCTCGCTTAAACTTAAGATTGTATGGGGCAGGCACGATGCAAAAAGTTGCCAACGGAGGTGTTCCTATGGATAAGATTTTATCCCTTTCCATCTGCCAGATGAAAGTAGGAAACGATAAGGATGCGAATTTAATAAAGGCGGGGGAAATGATTGCTGCAGCGGCCGGAGAAGGAGCGGAAATGTTGATATTACCCGAGGTTTTTAATTCACCTTACCAGGCAGAGCTTTTTCCCCGTTATGCCGAATCTTTTCCCGGTCCCAGCACGGATTTTTTGGCAGCGGCGGCCTGCAAACATGGTTTATGCATCGTGGGAGGCACCATAATCGAAAGGGATGCCCAGGGTAAAATATATAACAGCAGCTTTGTTTTTGACGAGCGGGGAGAACTTATCGGACGGCATCGCAAAGCCCATCTTTTTGATATCGATATCCCGGGCCGGATTTCATTTCATGAGTCAGACACACTTTCTGCAGGGGAGAATATTACTATTATCCGCTACAAATCCCGTCTATTCGCTTTGATGATTTGCTATGATTGCCGTTTCCCTGAACTGGCCAGGGCTGCAGCCCTGGAAGGGGCTGAGTTGCTGGTGATTCCGGCCGCTTTCAACACTACCACCGGTCCAGCCCACTGGAAACTCCTGATGCGTTGTCGGGCGGTAGACAACCAGCTTTTCGTTGTTGCCGCCTCTCCGGCCCGGAACCTATCCGCCAGCTATCAGGCCTGGGGACATTCCCTGGTGGTTGACCCCTGGGGGGATGTACTTCAAGAAGCCGGGAGCGGTGAAGAGATCATCCATGCCCAGCTGGACTTTTCCCGTTTGGAACAAGTACGGCAGGAGCTGCCTCTTCTCCGGCAGCGGCGAAAGGATTTGTACCGGCTGGATTATAAAGCACCAGGAAATGGATAGTTTAACTACTTCTCCATCACCAGGTTATTGTACCCGTAACTAGCGGAGAGCTGGATCTTGGTCCCTGGCAGGATATCTTCTATGCCGAGTTCGATGGGCAGCGCAAAAAACGGGTTATTATCAAGGTTATGGGTGAATAAAAGGATTCTTAGCGATTCAGGTCTCTTCTAAGCGAACGAGCTTCTTTGAGGTAGATATGCTTTATTTCCTGCTGGCTTTTTTCGGTGTTGACATGCAAGAGTACCCTTATGCAACGGGATAAAGAATCGGGCACCTCTATTTCCTGGAAGCATAAGAGTGGCACTTTATCCCAACCGATGGCGCGTGCTGCCGCTGCCGGATATACGGATCTGATATCAGCGGTTACTGTAAACAAGGCGCTGGCTACCTCTTCCACCGTAAAAGCATTTTCCTTCTGCATTTTCTGCAGCAATTCCCGTGTTGCCCGCAATATCTCCTCAGGCCGGTCCTCGTTTACAGTAGTAGCTCCCCTTATGCCCCTCAGCAGCATAATCAAACCCTTTCCCTTAGAAAAACTCAGGCTACTGCCCGGTGTCCCAAACCGATAGCCACTTCGTCCAGGTGCAACAGGCCAATTCCCAAGAAAATAGCCACACTGACATGGTCTTTATGACGAGCCACCCCAATTTTACCCCCGACATTCAGACCCAGAGCCTTGGGCATAATCTGGGCAATGGCTTCCCTGGCAGCACCGGCAACGGCTCCTTCATCAGCATGGGCATCTTTGATTACTCCCTCTCTTTTGGCTGCCACTACCGCACGTTCAACAATCTTACCTACCGAACTTATGAATTCTCCACCATAATCAACCGCTACAGCTTTGACCTCCCAATTCTCCAGCAACTCTTTTTTTAAGCGGGTTTCCTCCTGCCGGGAAGCAGTCAAAGCCATCTTAATAGCTGCGGTTGATACAATCTTGCTTCCTATTTCCACCGGCCATCCCACCTTTTCCTAATTTGCTAATTATCCCATGCCCCCAACCTTAATAGTGACATCCGAAGGATGGAGCACCAGGAGTACCCGAAGGGTGCAACCTTAATAGTGACATCCATATTACTATTTTACTATAATTTTACCTATCATGGCTATGCTCTGGTTGCTGGTGAATGTTTTCCCTTTTTCGGGATAGGCCAGGTTCGGGGAGCAATCTTTTACTAGGAAGCTAAGGGGAAAATCATAATAACTGGCATCTATTTCAACTACATCACCAGCATTTAGTTGCAGGACAACTTCTCCATTGGCAAATTTTGCCCTTTCTTCCCCATTCACCATGATTATTGCATGAGGTAAAGAAGAGAATTTTTCTACTTGCAGGGTTATTTCTGCATGGGGTGATTGTAGTGCCTGGCCATTAAGATTCGCAGAATTCTTCCGGCTGTCAGCCGGGAAATTGTTTACGGGGAATTCTATGGTTTGCCCTTCCAACCTCTCCCCCAGGCTCAAATAAAAACGCCAGGAGTCTTTAGTCATGGCCCCTTGAACCACTACTATTATCAATACGGCCAGGATAATGGCCCGTACGAGGAATTTCTCCACCTTTTCCACAAATCGTTTCAAGCTATCACTTCCGGGACATTTTTTTCTATCTTATGCCCCGGGTAATAAGATTATCCCTGGTAGCTACCAGTTCTTGCGGGCATATTCAACCCCGGCCAAAAAAGCCTGGCGGTTTTTTTGAATAATTTCCTTTCTTTTCCCGGAGAAAATCTGTTCAAAATGTTCCAGGGCATCTTCCACTTCCACCACCCGGGTTTTCTCCAGGTAGGCTCCCAGGAGTATCATATTGGCCCCGCGCAGGTTATTCAGTTCTTCTGCCAATTGGTTAACCGGCACTTCCAAAACAGTGAGGTCATCCCGCTGGCATTTCCGGTCAACCATGCTGGAATTGATAAACAGAGTACCGTTAGGCTGAACCTTATTTTCAAAGCGATCCAAGGAGGGTTTGTTCATAATTACCGCCATTAAGGGATTCTCCGTCAGGGGAGAGCTGATTTCCTCACTGGCTATAGTTACCAGGCAGTTAGCGGTTCCACCGCGCATTTCCGCTCCATAAGAGGGAACCCAGGTAACATTTTTCCCGGAACCCATGGCTGCATAAGCCAGGAACTGGCTCATGGATAAAACCCCCTGCCCACCAAAACCGGCAAAGAGAATCTGTTTCTCGCTTTCCATAATTTACTTTTCCTCCTTAACCTTGAATTCTCCCAGGGGATAATAGGGTATCATATTTTCCTCCACCCATTTCATAGCCTCCACCGGGCTAAGCCCCCAGTTGGTAGGACAGGTGGAAAGCACTTCGACCATGGAAAAACCCAGGCCCCTGGCCTGCGTCTGCAAAGCTTTTTTTATTGCCCTTTTGGTTTTAACCACATTCGGGGGATCATTGACTGCCGTCCGGCATATATAAGCGGACCCTTCGTTCTGAGCCAGAAGTTCGGCCATTTTTGCCGGGTAACCTTCCCAGTCCTTGCTCCTTCCATAGGGTGAAGTAGTGGTTACCTGCCCCAACAGGGTAGTGGGAGCCATCTGTCCGCCAGTCATGCCGTAGAGGGTATTATTTACAAAAATAACGGTAATTTTTTCTCCCCGTAATGAAGCATGAACGATTTCCCCCATGCCGATTGAAGCCAGGTCACCGTCCCCCTGATAGGTAAACAGATAACGGTCAGGCAAAAGCCGTTTCATAGCTGTAGCAATAGCCGGCGCTCTCCCATGGGCCGCCTCCAGCATATCACAATTGAAATATTCATAGGCCAGAACCGAACAACCAACTGGGCAAATGCCAATGGTTTGTTCTCTTATTTTCAGCTCATCCAGGCATTCAGCAATTAAACGATGAATAATACCATGGGTACATCCCGGACAATAATGAAACTTGGCATCGGTCAGGCTTTCCGGTTTTTTAAAAACGGTTTTCACAGTAATCCCTCCCTTTCCGCAATAAACAGCAACTGCCGGGTAATCTCTTCCGGATTGGGAGTGAACCCTATGCGCCCATAAAACTCTACCGGGATTTTTCCTCCCGCCGCCAAGCGGATATCTTCTACCATCTGTCCCATGTTAATCTCCACCGACAAAATAATCCGCGCTGTCCTGGAAACAGCTTGTATATGCTCATCAGGGAAAGGCCAAAGCGTTACCGGTCTGATCAAGCCCGCCTTGACTCCCTTCTTTCTGGCTTCCATTACCGATTTCTTAATTATCCGTGCTAATAGCCCAAAAGCTACTACAACTATTTCCGCATCATCCAATAAAAAAGACTCGGCTCTTTTTTCATTCTCGCTTATCATTCTATATTTTTCCGTCAGGTGGCGATTTCTTCCTTCCAATTCCTCCTGGGATAGGTGCAAGGTATTGATTACATTGGGCTTCCTCCCCACACAACCGGTAGTAACCCAGGGTTTATCCGGAAATTCCGTGACCGCCTCCCGGACAATAACCGGTTCCATAAGGTTGCCCAGGGTTCCTTCCGCCATTATCATCACCGGAGTACGATACTTATCCGCCAGCTCAAAGGCCAAAATAGCCAGGTCCATCATTTCCTGGGAGCTGGATGGGGCCAAAACGATTATACGATAATCTCCATGCCCTCCACCGCGAGTGGCCTGGAAATAATCCGCCTGGGAAGGTTGTATACCACCCAGACCCGGGCCACCCCGGGAAACATTTACTATTAAACAAGGTAATTCAGCGTCTGAGATAAACGAAATGCCCTCTTGTTTCAAGCTGATTCCCGGACCCGATGAAGCCGTCATAACCCGGGTGCCGGTTGATGAACCACCATAAATCATGTTAATGGCCGCTAGTTCACTCTCAGCCTGAATAAAAGCTCCTCCAATTTTAGGCAGTTTCCTGGCCATATACTCCGCAATTTCACTGGAGGGGGTGATGGGATAACCAAAAAATCCACGGCAACCGGCAATTAATGCCCCTTCGGCCAGTGCTTCATTTCCTTTCATCAAAACCTTTTTCATACCATCACTCCCTTTCTACCTGAATGACGAGATCCGGGCACATTAAACCGCAAATCCCACAACCAGTGCATTCATCCGGCTGCAAAAGCATTACCGGGTGAAAACCCAAAACATTGATGGTATGATCGTCAAAAACCAGTATATTTTTCGGACAAAACTCCACACATAGTCCACAGGCTTTACAGCGATCAGCCGAAAAAATAACCCTGCCCCTGGCCATACTACATTCCTCCCCCTATGTGTCCTGCAACCAGGTAGGCCGCAAATGCAACGTCAATTTTTTAAGAATACTGCCGTAACGGGGAAGAAGTTGATCCCAGAACCTTTCCTCAACGCATAGGAATTTTACCGGTAGTTGCAGAAAATCCGCAAATTCCTGCACCTGCCTATGCCCCTCAATAATCGTTTTCAGATTAGTCTCTTCTACTAGATTAGGATTGCTAATTATTCCGGTGATTCTTACCCGGGCAGCAAGCTCAATCAGCTGTTTCACCTTGCTTACTCCGTCCAGCTCAGAGGAAAAAGGGCGGTAGGGGTTTAAGACCAAAAAAACTTCCATCTCCTCCCGCCTTTTTATAAAACGGCTCAGGTATCCCATAACCAGAGAGCCGACTTCATCCCCTCCAAGATCAATAAACAAGTGATTATCCTGTTGAATAAGAGCAATAATCTCTGCGGGAATACTAGGCACATCCCCGAAGGACAAGTCTCCACCTGGACCAAAAAGTTTAACTCCCGCTCTTTCTAAAACTTGTCCCACTTCCCTGGAGGCGAAAAACGGATTCACCATGTCCAGGTCAGCCAGTACTACCCCCGCAGCTCTTTTTGCTTCCTCTAAAGCGAAATTTATCGCTACTTCACTTTTGCCGCTGCCGAACCCACCTGCGAATACAGCAATCTTACCCAAGTACTTTCCCCTTAAACCGAATTCTTATTGGGTAATAATAATACAGGATACCCGTAAAATCAACTATAAAGTGTTATTTCCAGGTTTTTGTTCTTATATTTTAATTATGACTCTACTGCAAAAACCCCTTTTGCTGCATGAGGGTTGCATAAATATACAAAGCGAGCATTGGCGAAGCATGGATGCAACACCCGGCAAAGGCGAGCAGGCGAAAGGGGGCGAGCGACAGGACGTCGCGAGAGCGCTATCACCCTGCGGGTACTCCTGGTGTTCCACCCTGCGGGTGTCACTATTAAGGTTGTGACCAGGATGGGAGATTAGCGCGGCACCCCTTGAGCCGCGAGACGAGCCATTGGTGTTGCCCATGCGTAGACTGCGAGCGGTATATTTATGCAAGCTAATGCATATTTATAACTTTTTGCAGTGACATCAATTATAAATGATTATTTTAGGAATAGTTTTTAGAATTGAAAAGGCGATGTAGAAAAGCAAGCAGATAATAAGGGGGCGGGTAATATATAGGCCAGCACTTACAGTAATAGCTCGATTTCCTGGTACTTTTAAAAACTCTGCTGGTCAGCGAAGACATCGACCAGCTCAGATATGGTTTTTTCTACCTCGATTTCATCAAAGTCCAAGAGTTTTAATGCTTCATCCGATAGAGGGTAGAGCATCCCATCAATTCCGATTCCTATGCCCATACTGACACAGATGGCATCAGCCAGGTGAACAATAGAAGTAAGCCGCTGGTTTAATAACGCATCCTGGGGGCTATGATGCAAAGCAATGCTTTCCACCAACTCCGGGGGAAGATTCCATTTTTCCGCAACACGGGCTCCAACCTGGGCATGATTAAATCCAAAAACCTCATTTTCTGCTTCCATAAAGGAGATATTGTTTTCGTCCACCCGGGCCGCCACCTCATGATAGGCTTCTTTCATGTGATCATTTAGGATTACCTTGCCAATATCATGCAAAAGAGCTGCTGTATAGGCTAGGTCAAGACTGCCAAACTTGCATTTTCTGGCTATCATGCGGGCAGCAATGGCTGAGCACTGTGAATGCCGCCACAATTCACCATGCTCCAGAGCATAACCCTCCATTTCCCGATCAAGAATATTACTTACGGAAACTGCCAAAACTATACTGCGGATGGTCTTAAAACCCAGAAATACTATAGCATCAGTAACCGTAGAAATCCTACGGGGAAAGCCAAAAAAAGCGGAATTTGCTAACCTTAGAACCCGTGCTGTCATAGCCTGATCCTGATTTAACACATTACTTATATCTTGAACAGTTGAATCGGGATCCTCAGAAAGCTGCATTATTTTGACTACAATATGAGGCAAGGCCGGTAGTTCATTAACGGCTTCCACTATCGAATCCAAAGTAATCTTATTCAAACTGTCAGCCTCCCTCTCGTTTACTTCCAGTTGTCCAATCTTTTTTCAATGTAATCCCGGTAATTTATTAGCTCTTCGGAAATCCTCAATAATAACTTTTCTATTTCCGATCGAGAAAGGGTTATTTCTTCCGGTTCAATCAATTCAACTGTCCTGAATTCTTCTTTCATGGTGAATCTGATGGCATCTTCCATGGAACTGGCCGTAAAGGTGATAAATACTGGGGCAAAACAGATCTGTTTACCGGTGATTTCATCATATATTGAATATACATCCTGGCTCATGTCAATATCATCTATATGTACGCCCTGTACAGGAATATTGCGAATAAGTGAGGCTTTATGCTGTCGCAATTCTTCCGCCAATTGCTCCGGGTTTTTACCTCCCCACAACAGGCGACCGGATTTACTTTTCCCCATAAAATCAAAACGGACTCGCATCTGCAGTTTGGTCAATTCTGCTCCCCCATTCGTATTTGCTGCTTATCAAACTAATTTCGTTTAATAAATAAAACTTCCGCCAAAAACAAGGCAATGGCGGCCACCAGGCCTTCTCCATAATTTATAGCAAAATCAATAATCGGCTTTAAACCCAGTTGCTTAAGAACTGGCCCGTGGCCAGGTTCCTGGATAGTACTGGGAGCAATCAAAAAAGAAGGTACCCCGCGATCTATTCGGCTGGCCAAAAGGGCGGCCACTGCGGTAACATAACCGTCCAACATTATGATCTTCTTATTTTTTGCCGCAGCTAAAATAAAACCAGTTAATGCTGCCAATTCCAGACCCCCGAAACGAGCCAGCAAGTCCATAACATCATTGGGGTCGGGAGAACGCAGATTTATCGCTCTAGAAAGAATATCGATTTTTTTATTTATTACTTTATCACTCGCAGAACCGCTGCCTACCAGGTATTCCAATTCTAATCCCGTAAGAATTGCCGCTAATCCTGCCGCACAAAGGGTATTACCTATACCAATTTCACCTACCCCTATTATATCAAATTTTTCCGCTGCAACATCCTCCCAGGCAGATAGTCCTACTTCAATGCTTGTTTCCACCTGAGCTTTTTCCAAAGCATCATTATAGAGGAAATTCTTACTGCCCCGGGCTATATTCCGCTGCAATATTTTATCGTCATTTACCTTATGGCATAAACCCACATCCACTATTATTTCTTGCTTACCCAAGCGATTTAGCAAGGCCGCAGTTGGGCTTTCACCTTTCAGGTGGCTTATGACAATATCCCGAGAAGTGAGCGGGGGATAGGAACTGAAATTCTCCAGGCTTACACCATTGTCTCCAGCAAAAATCAATACTGCATAGTTATTAATCCCTTGCGGCAATTGTTCAATCTTATTATTTAAAACAGCAAACTTTCCCAAGTGTAATGAATTCATGGCTTATTTTCCTGACTGCCTGGCCAGCATTATCAGTCTCTCTACTTCTGAAGCAGTCAAAAAGCGAAACTGGCCCCGGGGCACCCCTTCCAGAGTTAAGAAAGCCAGAGCTGTCCTTTTTAGTTTTATTACCCGGTGCCCAACCGCCAGGCACATTCTTTTAATCTGCCTCTTTTTCCCTTCATGAATTTCTAATTCCAGCAAACTTTGTCCTTTCTTGCTGCTTAGCAACCTTACCCGGGCAGGAGCAGTAATACCATCCTCCAAAGCCACCCCTTGTTCCAATTGCCTTATAGTATCGGGCTTAACTATACCCTGTACCCAGGCTTCATATTTTTTGGGAATTAAATAACGGGGATGGGTCATCAGGTTGCTGAATTCACCATCATTGCTTAGTAACAACAAGCCTTCGGTATCATAGTCCAACCTGCCTACGGGAAATACCCGGGTATTTACAGCGCTAAGCAAATCTATAACCCGGGGCCTTCCCTGCGGATCAGCAAGGCTGGATATATAACCGGCAGGCTTATATAATAATAGGTAAATCTTATTCGCCTGCTCAATAATCTTTCCCTCAAATTCAACCCGGTCACCAGGTTTGAGAGTAAAAGCCAGTTCCTTTATGGTTTTACCATTTACTTTGACCTTACCCTGGGTAATTAATCTTTCCGCCTGCCTGCGGGACGATATCCCAGATTCAGCCAGGTATTTGGCCAATCTCAATTTATTCTTCTCCTTTGGGAAAATCATATTTGGCTCTATATTCTACGAACTATTAGCTTAATCCTTTCAATTTTCCGATAATTACTTAATGTGTCAAGGATATGGTCCCTTTAACAAACTTTTGCGACCAGAGAATAACCATAGCTTTATTACAGATACGGAGGCTTTCCCCTACATTGCTAATTAAAGGTTAAAGGCGTCCCAATGGACGCCTTTAACTTTTATTGAGTCTACTGTTTCTCCTGTTTTTTCTTCTTCCGTACCGGTGCGCCAATCATTTCATCTTTTTGGGCCTGAAAGCGCTCAATCCCATCCGGATAAATGCTTTCGTCTTTCCTGCTTTCCTTCTTATTTTTAGCCACAACTATGCCTCCTTTAGCTTACTAATTATTTGTGCAGCTTGTTTTAGTTTTTCCCGCAGAAAAGGTTTTAACAAAAAAAGAATTGGAAACGCTCTTTTACCTAAAAACAGGAATCTTTTATTTAAGTCTTAACTTTGATTTCCTCAGCATGGAAGAAGTTTAAACGGTAAAAATATTAGTGATTATCTGTTATTATATTTGCATGGGGGAAATCAGCAGATAATTGTTTTTTAGACAACTTGGAGGATGAGCAAGATGCAAAAAAAAGTAATAGATGAAGCCAAAATTGAAGAAGCTGTTCACATGATACTGGAGGCAATTGGGGAAGACCCGGAACGGGAAGGCTTGCAAAACACCCCGAAAAGGGTAGCTCGCATGTATAGCGAGATATTTGCCGGTATGAATTCTAACCCCAGGGAATTCCTAAAGGTTTCCTTTACAGAATTTCATGATGAACTAGTATTGGTAAAGGATATTCCCTTGTATTCGATGTGTGAACACCACTTGCTTCCCTTTTACGGCAAAGCTCATGTAGCCTACATCCCCCGCGGCGGTAAAGTGGTGGGAATAAGCAAGTTGACCAGGGTGGCAGAAGCCTATGCCCTGCGCCCCCAGTTGCAGGAAAGACTCACTTCCCAAATAGCGGACTGTATAAACGAAAGCTTAAAGCCTTTTGGAGTGGCAGTAGTAATCGAAGCGGAACACATGTGCATGACCATGAGAGGTGTGCGCAAGCCGGGAGCCTCAACTGTAACCTCTGCCGTCCGTGGAATTTTTGAGACCAGGCCTGAAACCCGGGCTGAAGTCTTCTCTCTTATTAACCAGAAAATCTAAATGACACGAGGGACTTTTCCCTCGTGTCATTTGCTCATTCTTGTTCAGCATCTTTAATTAAAATAAGCCGACTATTTCCCCGTCAGGTTTTATATCAATATTCTCCGCTGCCGGTACTTTGCCGAGACCCGGCATGGTCATAATATCTCCCGCCAGAGCAACCACGAATCCTGCTCCCGCCGATAACTTGACTTGTCTTATATTTACCTCAAAACCCGCGGGTCTTCCCAGTAGTTGGGCATTATCCGAAAGGGAATATTGGGTTTTGGCTATGCAGACCGGCAGGTCCCCAAAACCTGATTCTTCATATTTTTGCAGCATCCTATCAGCTTCCGCCGAATATTTTACACTGCTGGCACCATAAATCTCCCGGCATATAGTTTCTATCTTGTTCTTAAGGGGCTGGTTTAATTCGTAAAGGAACTTGAATTGACTCCCCTGCTCGGTAGCCAATACCAATTTTTCAGCCAGGTCAATGCCGCCTTCTCCTCCCTGGGCCCATACCCGGGAAATAGAAACTGCGGTTTGCATAGCCGCACACTGCGAGAATACATAGTCAATTTCTTTACTGGTATCGCTAGGAAATTCATTCAGGGCCACAACGGCAGGAACACCAAATTTTTGGATGTTCTCCAGGTGTTTTTTCAAGTTCTCCATACCCTGGGCCAGTGCTTCCAGGTTTTCTTCGCCCAGTTTATCTTTTTTTACTCCCCCATGATGTTTTAAGGCTCTAATACTGGCAACCAGCACCACAGCATCAGGCACCAGCTGGCCATAGCGGCAGACAATATTAAAGAATTTTTCAGCACCCAGATCAGCACCGAAGCCGGCCTCAGTCACCATATAATCAGCCAGCTTAACCCCCAGGCGGGTAGCCACTATACTGTTGGCTCCATGGGCGATATTGGCAAAAGGCCCCCCATGAATAAAAGCCGGAGTGTTTTCCAGGGTTTGTACCAGGTTAGGCTTGATAGCGTCTTTCATTAAAAGAGCCATGGAACCTGCTGCTTTCAGATCGCCAGCCGTGATAGCTTCCCCCTGCTGACTATAGGCCACAACAATTTTGGCAAAGCGTTCTTTCAAATCCATTAGATCGGTAGCCAGGCAGAGAGCGGCCATAACCTCGGAAGCCACCGAGATGTCGAAACCTGATTCCCTTGGAACTCCATTGATTCTTCCCCCCAGGCCCAGTACAACATTTCTGAGAACCCTTTCATTCAAATCCATTACCCGGCGCCAAACGATTTGGCGAGAATCAATATCCAATTCATTACCCTGGTGCAAGTGGTTGTCCATCAGGGCTGCCAGCAGGTTGTGGGCTGTGGTCACGGCATGGATATCCCCCGTAAAGTGAAGGTTGATATCTTCCATGGGTACCACCTGGGCATAACCACCTCCGGTAGCGCCGCCCTTGATTCCGAAAACAGGACCCAAAGAGGGCTCGCGCAGGGCTACAATGGCTTTCTTCCCAATTTTATTAAGAGCCTGTCCCAAACCAATAGTAGTTGTTGTCTTGCCTTCCCCTGCCGGGGTGGGGCTAATAGCGGTAACCAGTACCAGTTTCCCCTGGGGTTTGTCTTCTATTCTCTTCATAATATCAAGAGAAATTTTGGCCTTATAGGGCCCATAAAGTTCCAGTTCGTTTGGCTCGATACCAATCCTGGCAGCAATCTCCGTAATAGGCTGCATTTTTGCGCTTTGGGCTATTTCCACATCAGTTTTCATCAAATACTTCCCCCATTACCATATATTTTGATTAATCTTGCCAAAAACAATTTTATATTATTTTTTCGCTTGGGGCAAATATGTAGTGATTATGCTCCGGCGCACATAATCACTATAGATCATACTGCTACCACCGTACGAACCGTTATGCGTGGAATAAAATTTTGATTAAGAATGCAATCTATGGAAATATTACTTATAATAGTTGTAAACAGAGGGGGTGCCAGATAATGGATGTCGGGGAAAAACAACAGTATTGGATGGAATTAGCTGAGTATGATTTAGAAACCGCTAAAGTGATGCTTGATGGTGGCAGATACCTATATGTCGGATTTATGTGCCATCAAGTAATAGAAAAAGCCTTAAAGGGATATTATGTTGCCACTCTCCTGGAGGATCCTCCGTTTCTTCATAACCTTACTATACTTGACTTGCAAAAAAAGCGAAGATATTTGAGTTGTTTCCCGATGAACATAAGGACATCCTTGATTTACTTGAACCGTTAAATATTGAAGCACGATATCCTACTGCTAAAGATAAACTTCTAAAATCGTTGACTAAGGAAAGATGCGTTGCAATATTGCATAAAACCGAGGTGCTGTTTATATGGATAAAAGCCAAGTTCTAGAGAAGGCAACTAAATATGCAGAACTAGTGAGCAAAGAATTCAAACCCCAGAAAATTTACTTGTATGGATCGTATGCTAAAGGAAATTGGAATGAAGAAAGTGATATCGATATTGCGGTAATAGTCGATGAGGTGCATGGTGATTATTTAGAAATAGCTTCTACACTTTATCGATTAAGAAGAAATATTGATGATAGAATTGAACCTGTTTTACTGGAAGAAAAGGCAGATCCAAGCGGTTTACTAAGCGAAATTTTAAAACATGGGCAACTAATCAATACCTAAATGCGTGGTGCCAGAATACGAGACAACACCCCCATCCCCTTGTCGCCCCAGCGTATAGCCTTCAAAGTTATTGCCGATAAGGGAATACGCCCCCCCACTTCTTAAGGCTACGCTACACCAACAAATTGCTCCACAATTCCTTCGATGCATAAAATTAGCGGAAGAGCAGGTTGCATATATACACCGAAGCCAGAAAACCGCTTATATCAGCGGTTAGACCGGTCAGGAGAGCATAACGGTATTTCTTAATCCCTACCGAACCGAAGTATACCGTCAAAACAAAGAAAGTAGTATCGGTAGTTCCTTGCATAACTGAAGCCAGCCGACCAATATGGGAATCCGGACCATATATTTTCATTATTTCCGTAGACATTCCCAGAACAGCACTGCCGGAAAGGGGACGCATTACAGCCAAAGGAAGGATTTCAGAAGGAGCGCCAATGAGGGCTGTCAAGGGGGCAACAGCCCGGCTGAGGTAGTCCATAGCACCGGAAGCACGAAAAACAGAAATAGCCACCATCATTCCCACCAAAAAAGGTATGATTTTAACTGCCGTATAAAAGCCCTGTTCCGCACCTTCAACAAAGCTTTCATAAACGGGAACTTTTTTAAGCATGCCGTAAAGGGGCACAGCCAAAAGAAGAAAAGGGATGGCCCATTGGGATATCAGGGTGAGAATGCTTAAAAGCACTTAGCCCTTCCCCCCCCAGGGACTGCGCGTACGAAACCAATAATCCAGGCTAACGGCCATAAGCATGGCAATACTGGTAGCAAAAATACAAGCCCCTACTATTTCTGTAGGATTGGTCGAACCCAAAGATACCCTGACCCCAATAATTGTGGCCGGAATAAGGGTTATACATGAGGTATTTAAAGCCAAAAAGGTGCACATAGCAGTAGAGGCTTCCGAAGAATCAGAATTTAGCTTTTGCATTTCCTGCATAGCCCGCATACCAAAAGGAGTAGCAGCATTGCCCAAGCCTAAAATATTAGCGCTCAAATTCAGTATTATAGCCCCCAAAGCCGGGTGTTCCGGAGGAATGCTGGGGAATAAGCGCAACATCAAAGGTTTCATTAAGCGGGCCAGGGCCTGTATCAATCCTCCCTTTTCAGCTATCTTCATAATGCCTAACCACAGAGCCATTATACCCACCAGGTCGATACATATTTTGACCGCCCCCTGGGCAGCAGAAAGAGCAGCTTCGCTTACTACTTCTATATTACCGTTAAGAGCAGCCACTATGATTCCTGAAGCCAGCAAGAGAAACCAAACAATATTCAGCAAATCTACCATCCCCTCAAACACTGCTGGTCTTTTTGAAGAGTATGATTTTGCTGAATAAATTAGAACTTGCCCTTACTGTCACCAGAGTAAATGCTTAAATCTCGGAAAATTTATTCTTTTTCTTAAACAATCCTTCCATTTTATCAATAATCTGAGGAGCCAGGTCTATAACCCGTTCCGCCAGGTGATTGCCGGTAACCGATAAGAGCCGTACATCATTCATTCTTACTACCAAAAAACCCATGGGCCGCACTGATACACCCGCACCACTGCCGCCCGCGAAAGGCAATTCCGTATTTTTTGATGTTGCTGTTAATTCGTATTCGCCTCCACCTGCGGCAAAACCACAGGCAACCTGGGAGATGGGAATGATGACCGTACCATCATTGGTCTCCACCGGATCTCCAACCACCGTGTTTACATCCACCATATCCTTGATGCTCTGCATGGCTGTCTGCATAAGGCTTTCAATAGGGTGGTTCTGCTTTTTGTCCTGTATTTCCATGCTTATACCCCCATCATTGATTTAAGAAATGCCAAGACTCTGCGTCCTTTAATAGAAGCTCTTTTTCTTTTTGCTCTGTCCTTCTTAATGAAGCTATGCAGCAGCAGTCTGACAACTATAATCATAATATGTACTGTTCGCATCTTTACTATGCAGTCCAAGTGGCTGGCGAGCTTTATTTCCGAAAAATCCGGCTGTACTTCAATTTTTATTTCCTCCAAACGACTGCGCGCGCTGATAAGGCCAATAAAACTTCCTTTTATAGCCCATAAGCCACCAGTACAAATAGCGGTATCCATAGCATTTTCCAATCCGATGACAGTTTTCCATTCCAGCTTTTCAATCTGGAGTTTTTTATAGCCGGCTAGAACTACATCAAATATACCGATGCGTGAGAAATACCCTGATTCATCATATTGCTGCAGGTCAGAAATAAAGAGAGCAGCTTTTTTACAGATATCTTCCACAGAGAGCTTAAGCTGGCTATCAAAGCGGTAGTGAAGGCTTTGGCGGAAGGGCCGGAAAAGAGGTTTTAATTGAATCAGCAGTTTTTTGCTTTTATCATTGCTTTTGTTTTCAGCCGGTAGTAATTCAATAAGTATTTCAACCTTTAGATATATAAATAAAATCAAGGCCAGTCCCAAAGCAAATAAAATCAAACAGATATACAAGACCAGCATTTCTTCAAGTCTCCTGTTTTTCCATATTATTCCCCAGCTTGAAGGCCTTATGCATTACTGTTTATTTGGATTTTTGTTTTAGTCCCTCAATAAGCTTTTCTACACTGGAAATAACCTTATATATCTCATCATCTATCTTCATATTGGGTCGGCCCATACGGAAAAAGGGACAGTGCAAATTATAATCGCTGATCTTCTTATCAATCTTTTCTAAGGTGTAGCGGCTTTCGGCATAGAAAAGAGCTTTCTTGCTATCAAACCTTTTTTCCGCTGGCGAACTATGTCCTTGGGAATAAAATATGGCAGTATAACGCTTAAAATGTTCTACTTCCTTCCAGAATTTATCTATTTCATGGTCAATTTCTTTGCCCAATTCAATCCAGAAAGGAGCAAAATCGTTGTCTTTAAGAATTTTAAAAGCCATACGCAATTCCGGAGGCTCAAACGGGTTCTCCTCCAAAGAAATAGGCTTTCCACTTCCTTTAAGGTTGTTGAATTCTCCCCGCTCCTGAGCTTTGCGAATCTGGTTTTCCACTAGATCCTGTGTACTGCTCATATAGCGAGCCAATCTCTTTCCCTGTTGGGCCTTAATTTTTATCTCTTCCTCAATAGACCTTTCCGCCACCGGCTAATCCTCCTTTAAAACTGAAAAACCCGGTATAGTAGTATTACCTTCCCATTAACTATTTTCCTTTTTTGACTCCATTGCTAAAACCTCTTTTTTGCATAAGGGTTGCATAAATATACAAAGCGAGCGTTGGCGAAGCATGGATGCAACACCCGGCGAAGGCGAGCAGCGAAAGGGGGCGAGCGACAGGACGTCGCGAGAGCGCTTCACCCTGCGGGTACTCCTGGTGTTCCACCCTGCGGGTGTCACTATTAAGGTTGCCGACCAGGATGGGAGATTAGCGCGGTACCCCTTGAGCCGCGAGACAAGCCG